>Ga0114967_10000038_pt1 | contig 100855 bp, 90 predicted proteins | sample M_130628_MF_Meta_FD_92639 | JGI IMG/M metagenome (GOLD analysis project Ga0114967, IMG submission 92639) | Freshwater microbial communities from Lake Montjoie, Canada to study carbon cycling - M_130628_MF_MetaG | ecosystem: Environmental > Aquatic > Freshwater > Lake | place: Lake Montjoie... | reverse complement strand
TCATGAATTCATAAATGGGAGTTTATTTACTTTACTAATTTACAAGAAAGTATCGAATTAACCTCACTTGATGCTTCGATTTTAATGGGAGATATTTTTGAAGGAATTTTCTAAATCATCAACAAACGCCAAACGCCTGAAATAAGCAAGAGTACTAAACAAAATGGCGTTAGCACTTTCCAACAAAGATACATGAGTTGGTCAACACGCAAGCGAGGGAGTGTCCAACGCACCCACATTTGAATCAAAATCAAGAAATAAGCCTTTGAAATCAACCAAAACCCGCCCCAAAGGTCGCTCGACCAATGCCCAAATTGCCCACTTGTCCAACTTCCGAGCGTAAATGAACCAATATTTGGAAAAGGGGTATTCCAACTACCCAAAAACAAAATTGCTCCCAAAATCGACACCAAAAGCATCATTCCGTATTCTGCCAAAAATAAAATCGCCCAACGAAAACCCGAATATTCGGTGTGAAACCCACCAATCAACTCAGATTCAGCTTCGGGCAAATCAAATGGAGCTCTGTTGGCTTCGGCCAATGAAGCAATAAAATAAATGACAAAAACTATCAATAAAAACGGATTTCGAAAAATATTCCAAGTCAAAATTCCACCGTATTGGTTTACTTCAATGCCAGTGGCTTTTATACCAAAAAGATAATTTTTTTCAAGCGAAAGAAAACCTTGTTGAAAGCTAATTTCTTGTAAATCAAGCGTTTGTGTAATCAAAACCACGCACAAAACCGAAAGTCCAAGCGGTACTTCATAAGAAATTATCTGAGCAACCGAACGCATAGCTCCGAGCAAAGAGTATTTATTATTTGATGCCCAACCTGCCATCAAAATCCCCAAAATATCAAGTGAAACAACTGCCAAAAGCATAAAAACCCCAGTTTGCGTAGCCGAACCTCGTAAATTTGGAGATAATGGAAACAAAGCAAAACCCGCAAAAATCGCCATAAAAATCATCAGCGGAGCAAACTTAAACATTCGTCGGTCGGCGGCAGCAGGCACAATATCCTCTTTTTGAATCAACTTCAAAAGGTCGGCAATGAGTTGTAAAACGCCCCATTTACCAACTTCCATAGGCCCAGTACGGTCTTGAATAAATGCCGAAACCTTACGCTCGACATAAACCGCAACGACAACATTGGCGAAAACAATCGCAAGAAATATGAGTAATGTTATGAGCATTTTAGCAATTTTGAATCTTATTCAGACAAACTAAACGTGCCACATCTTTGTGATGTGCCAAGTTTTTGTTGTAAAAAAATCAAATTTTCAACTTATAAATCAAAACTCTGCACTCTTAGGCGTGCGAGGAAACGGAATCACGTCACGGATGTTGGTCATGCCAGTTACGAACAATACCAAACGCTCGAAGCCAAGCCCGAAACCTGCGTGGGGAGCCGAACCAAATTTACGAGTTTCGAGATACCACCAAATGTTTTCTGGGTCGATGCCAACTTCTTTCGTACGAGCCAATAATTTCTCGTAATCGTCTTCACGTTGCGAGCCTCCAATGATTTCTCCGATTCCTGGAAAAAGTACATCCATTGCACGAACAGTCTTATTATCGTCGTCCAGTTTCATGTAAAACGCCTTTATATCCTTAGGATAATTGGTCAAAATTACTGGTTTTTTGAAGTGCTTTTCTACCAAATAACGCTCATGCTCTGATTGCAAATCAATTCCCCATTCAACTAGATATTGAAATTTTTTCTCTTTATGAGGTTTTGAACGCACCAAAATTTCAATGGCTTCGGTGTATGTTAATCTCTGAAATTGATTTTCAATCACAAATTTTAGTTTCTCAATCAAACTCAATTCGCTTCGCTCGTTTTGCGGCTTACTTTTCTCTTCTTCCAACAAACGTTTTTCTAAGAAAGCTAAATCATCAGCACAGTTTTCGAGAGCATATTTAATGACTGTTTGAACGAAATCTTCGGCCAAAGCCATGTTATCTTCTAATTCGTAGAAAGCGACTTCTGGCTCAATCATCCAAAACTCAGCCAAGTGACGAGTCGTATTTGAGTTTTCGGCACGGAAAGTAGGTCCAAAAGTATAAATTTTAGATAAGGCTAAGGCTCCTAATTCACCTTCCAATTGACCAGAAACCGTCAAACTTGTCTTACGACCGAAGAAATCTTGGCTATAATCAATGTTTCCATCCTCTCCTTTAGGTGGTTTTTCCAAGTCGAAATTCGTTACATGAAACATCTCGCCTGCACCTTCTGCATCAGAGGCCGTAATAATTGGCGTATGAAGATTAAAAAAACCATTGTCATTGAAATACTTATGAACCGCAAAAGCCAAAACATGACGAATGCGAAAAATTGCTCCAAAAGTATTAGTACGAAAGCGTAAATGGGCTTTTTCACGCAAAAATTCCATCGAGTGCTTTTTGGGCTGCATAGGAAAAGTCTCATCGGCAGTGCCATAAACCACAATTTTTTCGGCTTTTACCTCTACTGCTTGTCCAGAACCCATTGAGGCGATAAGCTTCCCAGTTACGGCTATACATGCACCTGTCGATACCAACTTCAATGTTTCTTCGTCTATTAATCCACCTTCGGCAACTGCCTGAATACTATGTATCGTTGAGCCATCATTAATGGCAATAAAAGTTACGGCTGCTTGCCCACGTTTGGTACGCACCCAACCTTTCACGGTCACTTCTTGTTCGCTTGGCAACTGCTTCAGTAATTCCTTGATTTGCATAATTCTCTGTTATTCTTGAATTGAACTGCAAAAATAAGAATAAAACTTTTCTTAAACCTCGAATAGATTGATTTATGTGATTCTTTTTAGTGTTTTGCTTTAGATTCTAAACAGAAAATGCCCTGAAAATTACTTCTATTGGCATTTGTTTTAATCAACTCAGACCTGCTGAGCAGACCTTTTCTATGCCCACTCAAAAATCGTGGCATTATAAGCATGCAAAAAATATTTCAAACATATAAATATCGACCAAATGATAAGCAATATCAACGATAAATTTACTAAAAAAGAATTCGCTACTTGCAATACTTCGCTTAGTCCATGAGTAACTAAAAAGTACAAAAAATATTTATTAGACTTACAGAAATTATCAATCTTTTTATGCCACCGGGATACATTCAAGAGTAGAATTATGAAGTTGGTTTTATTGCTTTTTTGTTTTAAATTTACGTAATAAAAAAGTGAAGATTTACATGCAATTCCTAAAAAGCTTTGGGTTGGAGAACTACCAAAGCAAATCAATGCCATAAGTATCATAAATATCGTCTTTGCTAATGATTTTCAGTTTTTCAACGATAGTTTGTGCAATATAAGATTCTGTCGAAAGGGTCTTTGTGTTGGAAGGGCAATGAAGCAACACAAACAGTATTTTCGGGAAAAATAGGCAGCAATACAAAACCATTTTCTTCTATTTTGTTGATAGTTGAGGGAAAGTCGATAGCCATTTTTAATTTTCCAAGACTGGTTTTAATGTTAATTTCCCAAATGCTGACAATACTGATAAATATTTCATTGTCAGTATCTTCGATTTGAGTTTTAGTTTTAAGTGAATCGGGCAAACTTTCATCGTTTTCGACAAACCATATAAAAGCGTGCTTATCTAAAAGTAGTTTTATTACATGTAATCTTTAAAATCGTCTAATGGTGTATCAAAATCATCTGCCATTTTGAAAATTCCTTTCATACAACCCGCTTTAGGGTGAGGTTTTAAGGCTTTATATTTTTTCTAAAAACTCAAAATAATCCATTACCTCAACTTTGAGGTTTTGATGCAGTGTTGATAATTTTGAAAATAAAACAAGGTCTGACATAGTTTTAGCTATTTTTACACAAATTAAAGGTTTTTCTATATTTTAGCAACAATTTGAAGAATAGTATGGAACACTTAAAAGGCTTAGGGATTAAGAATTTTGAAAATAAAATTCAAGTTTTTTTTAAAGGGAAGCCCATAAAAAAGGCTTATTTGTTTGGTTCTTATGTGCAGCAAAAAGCTACCAAAGATAGCGACATTGATATTTTGGTAGAATTAGACCCTACACAAACAATTGGTATGATTGAATACATCAAAATGATTGATGGATTAGAAACACTCCTAAAACGTAAGGTTGATTTGGTAACAACCGATGGACTTTCGCCCCATATACAGCCATTTATTGATAAAGAAAAAGTATTGATTTATGAAGCCTGAACTTGGAGATAAACAACGAATCTTGCATATTTTAGATGCCCTACAAAACATTGAAGACTTTTTAGAAAACTTTGATTTTGAAGTATTTAACAAAAGTAAGTTGCATCGTGCAGCTACCGAAAGGCAAATCGAAATCATTGGTGAAGCAACGGCGGCTATCTCTGATACGCTAAAAGAAAAGTACCCAACAATAGAATGGCAACCCATCAAACGTTTTAGAAATGTAATTATCCACGAGTATTTTGGCGTAAGTGTTCAGATTCTTTGGGGCGTAGTGCAGAAAGAATTACCCAAATTGAAAATTCAACTACAACAAATTTTAAACGATTTTGACTAAAACTATGTAACACTTAAAAGGCTTCGAGCTAAAAAACCACCAAAGGCAACCAACGTCATAACCATCAAAACGCCACCCCAGTTCGGTTGAATATTCATTCGTTATGAAAAGCATTCTTTGAACCCCGTTTTAACAAAAGCTGACACACCGATTCTAAAATAAGCAAAACTTAGGAACATTTCTCCTAACGAAAAAATGCAGAAAATAATTTGAGTTAGGCAAATGCCCGATAAAATTGTTGGTTCACGAAAAAACCGTATATCTGAATAAATAATACACTAAAAATGCCCCTCCAACCCACCGAAATAAAAGAGATTTTTCAACAAATAAAACACCTAAAAATAGGTATTATCGGTGATTTTGCCGTTGATTTTTATTATGGAGTGAATCAGCAAACCCAAGAGTTTTCGGTTGAAACCAACAAAGAGGTTTTTTGGGGAAACAAGCCAAAAACTTCGCTCGGTGCAGCTGGTAATGTAGTGCAAAACTTGGCCGCTTTGGGAGTAGGATATCTCCAAGTTTTTGGCTGTGTAGGTGATGATATTTATGGCCGAGAGATGCAATATTTATTTCAAAAACTGAATGTTGATACCGCAAATCTCAAAAAAATTCAAAGCGGTTGGGATACTTGCACTTATACCAAACCGATGTCGGTTAATGGTGAGGAAAATCGCTTGGATTTTGGCACTCATAATGTACTTTCTGAATCAGTTTTTGAGGAAATCTTGGAGGCAATCGAATCGGCTCTTCCTACCCTTAACGTACTGATTATCAATCAACAATTTCCAAATCCATTACTTACAACTCAACGCATTCAGCGATTAAATGATGTTTTATCGAAGTTCTCAAACTGCCTTTTTGTAGCCGATTTACGGGCTTATGGACTTCATGTTAAAAATATTATTTTAAAAGTAAATACCGAAGAACTAGCCCGATTGATAAGCATTTCAACCATCGAAGAAGCCGACGAAACGGCTTGTATTTCACACGCAAAAACATTGCTCGAAAAAATTGGTGGCTCGCTGGTAATAACTCGTGGCGAACACGGAATTTTGTACATCAGTCCAACCGAAATACAAAGTGTAAGAGCATTAAAACTAAACAATGAACTTGATACCGTTGGTGCGGGCGATACTGTTGTATCCGCATTTTCGGCAAGTAGAGGAACGGGAGCAAATATCACTCAATCGCTAGAAATCGCTAACTTAGCCGCCGCCGTAACTGTTAAAAAATTACACCAAACAGGTACGGCTACTTTGGATGAGATTATAAATTTAATGTGAAATAGAGTAAAATCTTTGTCTATTTTGTATTATACATTTTGATTTATCAATTATACATTAACATATTCAACCTCTATAAAACTATTTAAAATGAATCCTTCTAATGCTCGAGAACTGCGAGACGAAATCGTCGCTTATCTCAACAATGGCCTTTTACCTTTTTGGATTTCCCGCACCGTTGACAACGAATACGGTGGCTTTTTAACTCATTTTGATGAATTTGGAAATGATTCGGGCGAAGACGAAAAATCTTTGATTGCCCAATCTCGTTCGGTTTTCACTTATTCATCGGCACATCGTGCTGGTTATGGCGATGGAAAACTGGCTGAAATGGCTCGCCACGGCGTTGACTTTTTGCTCAATAAAATGTGGGACGAAGAACACGGCGGTTTTTATTGGATGATGAACCGCAAAGGCGAAGTAGTGATTGATGAAAAAATCGTTTACGGACATAGTTTTGCTATTTATAGCTTGAGCGAATATACCCTTGCTACTGGCGACCCTCGTGGACAAGAATATGCAGAAAAAGTATTCGATTTACTACAAAAACACGTGGTTGATACGCACTATGGTGGCTATTGGGAAATGTTTCACCGAAATTGGGATTTGAAAGGTGCTGGCCCAGCAGGTGGCGACCGTAAAACGCTTGATGCTCACATGCACTTGATGGAAGCCTTCACAACGCTTTATGAATGTACCGGTAAGCAAGTACACCGCCGTAAATTATTAGAATCAATCGAATTGCTGACGAAGAAAATCATGCACCCGCAATATGGTACTGGTATTCCACAGTTTTGGGCCGATTGGTCGGTTGCTCCACAAATAAAATTTGACATCGTTTGGGGTTGGGACAGATTCAGTGAAGATGGTCAAAAAGCCGCTGCCGAAGATAACACTAGCTACGGTCATAATGCCGAATTTGCATGGCTACTGATGCACGCCCTCGACATTCTGAAATTACCGTATGATATTCACCACGACCAAATACAAAAATCATTTAGTCACTCGGTTGATAATGGTGTCGATTGGGAATTTGGTGGCGTGTTTGTAGAAGGTTCACACGCTGGTGAAGTTTATGACCGAGAAAAAGAATTTTGGCAACAAGCAGAAATGCTTATTGGTATGCTGGATGCTTACCGCTATCTAAAAGACGAAAAATACTGGAATGCTTACGTAAATATTCATCGTTTTGTGTTTGATAAAATGATTAATCATAAACTGGGCGAATGGTGGCCACTGATGACTCGACAAGGCGAACCAATTTGGCGACACATGAGCCATTCATGGAAAATCAACTACCACGATGTACGAGCAATGGTGCAGTCGGTGGTGAGGTTAAATAAATTATTGGGAGAATAAATACAAGAAAACTTATGGAAATGCAAGTATTGTAGCCAATAATAGAGTTGTTTTTAATATCAAAGGAAATGATTTTAGGCTTGTTATCGAAATAGACTATGAGTATCAACTAGTTTTTATCATTTGGATTGGCACTCACAAATAATATGATTGCAGCGGCAGACCGTCGAATAGACGTTACAACCATCGAATACAATGGATAATATTTCAAAAAAAAATCATCAACTGGCTTTACATCGAGTGCGTAATCTGATGAAATTAAAACCAAAAGCAGATTCAACCGAAGGACAAGAATTAGATATGCTCATTACACTTATTGAAGCTTATGAAACAGTTCATGTGCCTATGCAAGCCAGCGACCCAATAGCTTATTTGCAGTATAAAATGGAGCAAGACAATCTAAAACAGCAAGATTTAATTCCATTTATTGGTGATAAAACAAAAGTATCAAAAGTGATGAATCGTAAACAAGAATTAACAGTTTTGATGATACAACGCCTTAGTAAAGGCTTAAATATTCCTGTTAGCTTTTTAATTGCTGTTTAATTTAACAAATTCAGTTCTTTAAATTTGTTGTTAATTCTTTACCACATGAAGGATGATTCAAACAAATTCATTAAATTTAAGACTTCAATTATTCAACCAAAACCTTACAAAAATGAATTCTAATTCATCACGCCGCTCAGCACTCAAAAATATTGTTGGAGGAACAGCCGTGGCTTTTTCTCCGATGATATTCAGCGAAGTTTTCGCAGCCAACGAAAAAGCACTCGGTGCTGACCTCAACGGAAAAATCAATCATTCGGTTTGTCGCTGGTGTTATGCCAAAACTCCATTGGAAGACCTCTGCAAAGCAGCCGTTGCGATGGGAATCAAATCAATCGAACTACAAGGGCCCGAAGAATGGCCAATTTTGATGAAATACGGTCTGACTTGTGCCATGCCATGGGGTGCAGGAAAAGGTATCAACGATGGTTTTAATGACCTCAAACTGCACGATGAGTTGGTAAAAAGCTACGAAGAAATTTTTCCTAAATTAAAGGAAGCAGGTTTGGATAAAGTTATCTGTTTTTCGGGAAATCGTAGAGGAATGTCAGACGAACAAGGACTTGAAAACTGTGCTATTGGCTTAAAAAGATTGATGCCTTCGGCCGAAAAATACGGCATTACCGTCACGATGGAATTGCTCAATAGTAAAGTAAACCACAAAGATTATATGTGCGATACTACCAAATGGGGCATTGCTTTATGCGATAAAGTTGGCTCAGATAGATTTAAGTTGCTTTATGATATTTACCACATGCAAATCATGGAGGGCGACGTAATTGCAACGATTAAGAAATCTCACAAATATTTCTCGCACTATCACACTGGTGGCGTACCAGGTCGTGCCGAAATTGATGATACACAAGAATTAAATTACCCAGCTATTATGCGTGCAATCGTAGAAACTGGCTACAAAGGTTATGTCGGACAAGAATTTGTACCAAAACGCCCAGATGCACTCGCATCGCTCAAACAAGGCGTTACGATTTGTGATATTGCGTAATTGTCAACGGTTTCCAGTTGGCAGTTTTCAGTCTCCAGTTGGCAGTTTTCAATCCTCAGTTGCCAATGGGCAGTTTCCAGCGTAGAAGCGACTACTCACTGAAGACTGCCCATTGAAGATTGCCTACTAAAGACTTTCTAAATCTTCGTAAACTTAATTTTTAGCGTTTTTTCGATTTGCGTTATCATTTTCAAATCATCTTTTGAAACAAAACTGATTGAGATTCCTCGCTTGCCCGCACGAGCAGTTCGGCCGCTTCGGTGAGTGTAATATTCCATTTGGTCAGGTAACTGATAATGGGCTACGTAAGCCAATCCTTCTACGTCAATTCCTCTTGCTGCTATGTCGGTAGCTACCAAAATTTGCACTTTTTTGTTCTTAAAAGCTCGCATTACTTTCTCGCGGTCACGTTGTTCCAAATCTCCATGAATAGCGTCTGCCAAAAACTTCTTAGCTATCAACTTTCTTGTAACTGCCTGAGCATCAGCTTTTGTTCGACAAAAAACAATTCCTCGTGCCGCACCTTGCGATTGCAGGAATTGCACTAAATAATCAAACTTTTCTGGAATTTCACTGATAAAAAACTGGTATTCAATCAAACCATTAACAACCTCGGTTTTGCTTACTTGCACGGTATGCAAATCGGGCGACATATACTTCAAAATCAAGCTTTGTAGCTCATTTGGAAGCGTTGCAGAGAAAAGCCATGTATTGCTATTCTTATGCACTTTTGCTAAAATAGCATCAATATCATCTTTAAAACCCATGCTCAACATTTCGTCGGCTTCATCAAGTACGATGGTTTTTACGTGAGTTAAATCAATAGCTCCTTTTTGCAATAAATCAATCAAACGCCCTGGAGTCGCTACCACGATTTGGGTAGGACGTTGAAGGTTTTTTATCTGAATTTCTATCCATTCTCCACCAAACACTGCTTCCACAAATACCTTTTCGGTATATTTGGTCATTTTAAATAATTGCTTGGCAATTTGCTGACAAAGCTCCCTCGTGGGCGACAAAATCAAGGCTTGAATATGCTTGTCGTTAGGATTAATTTTTTGTAATAAAGGTATGCCGAATGCAATGGTTTTTCCTGTACCTGTTTGGGCTTGACCAATAAAATCAGATGTGTTTTTTAGTAAAAACGGAATCGCTTTTTCCTGAATTTCGGTTGGATTCGTAATTTTCATTTCGGCCAAAGCCTTAATTAAATTTTCTGAAACGCCGATTTGTTTGAATGTTTCCAAAACTCTTTTGTATTATTTGAGCCACAAAGGTACAGAAAATAAGGAAACGATACGATTTCAGTCGAAAATCAATACTTCAAATCAATTTATTGGCTTTTTTGTTACAAAATCTTATCTTTACCAAACCTTCAACCTTACAAAATTGATATACAATGAAACTCATTTTTTTACTTTTTATCGGCATCAATCTCAGCTTTGCACAAATCCTTCAACCTTCACAACTCCCACTTTATCAAGAAGTTAAACCAAATACGGATTGGTTACTTTCAAAGCAAAATTTCAAGGCCGAAATCTATCAGACAAGTGGCGGAAAAGACATTGTTCTGTCGAATGGTTTACTCAAACGCCAAATCCGGATTTCGCCAAATGCTGCTACCATTGACTTCAAAAATCTCCGAACCAACGAGCAGTTTATTCGGTCTGTTCGCCCCGAAGCCCGCATCACAATTGATGGTAAAACTTATAATATTGGCGGTCTTTACGGTCAAAAAGAACATGCTTATTTGCTCACCGAATGGATTGATAAATTAGAAAGCAAATCGCAGGATTTTCAGTATAAAACTTTCAAAATCAACCCTTTAACTCCGCATGTAAATTTCAAATCTCGCACTTGGGCGATGAATCAGCAAAATCCCAAAGGCAAAGAATTAGAATTGTGTTTTGAGTCAAATTTACCCGAACTAAAAGGTGTTTTGGTATCGGTACACTACGAGATTTTTGATAATATTCCGACGATTTGTAAATGGGTAAGTGTTGAAAACAAAGGAGATAAATCGCTAAAAATCAACCAATTGGTTAATGAAATATTGGCAACTCCCGAGGAGGAATCGGCCGTGGTAGGCAGCCCCGAACAAATGAAAAAACCACTACGGATTTATATCGAAAACAACTACGCTTTCAATAATGCCATGCGCTATGAGCTATCCGACCAAGCAACACACTGGAAAATTGATTCGAGTTATACTTCACAGGTCAATTATAATTTTCAAACGCCTTGTGTATTGGAGGTTTACCCAAGTTTTGGTATTGGTTTTGAGCTTTTGCCCAATCAAACTTACAAATCGATTCGCAGTTATGAACTGTTATTGGATAATTATGACCGTGAGCGAAACGGACTCGCTCGCCGCCGTATGTATGCCACACTTTTCCCATATACTACCCAAAATCCGATTTTCATGCACCTAGTCAGTACCGACCCTGTAAAAGTAAAAACCACGATTGACCAATGTGCCGAAACTGGCTACGAAATGGTGATTCTGAGTTTTGGCAGTGGCCTAAACATGGAAGATGCAAGTCCCGAAAACATCAAAAAATTCAAAGAACTGGCCGAATATGCCCATAGTAAGGGCATTCTACTGGGTGGATATTCGCTTTTTAGTAGCCGCAGAATTGATGACGAAAACGATGTAATTGACCCAAAAACCGGTTTGCCCGACAAAGGTGCTTTCTTCGGAAATGCTCCTTGTTTGGCAAGCCAATGGGGAATTAATTATCTAAATAATTTAAAGAAATTTATCACCGAAACGGGCTTCGATTTACTCGAACATGACGGCCCCTACCCTGGCGATGTATGTGCTTCGACAAAACACCCTGGCCACAAAGGGCTTGATGATTCGCAGTGGGTGCAGATGGAAATGCAAAAAGGCTTTTACCGTTGGCTCAATGAGCGGGGCGTGTATATAAATGCTCCCGACTGGTATTTTTTGGATGGTTCGCATAAAATTGCGTTGGGCTATCGAGAAGTAAATTTTTCGCTTTCTCGTGAACAACAAAAAATCTTGAATCGACAAAATATTTTTGATGGCACTTGGGAAAAAACTCCTTCGATGGGTTGGGGATTTGTGCCGCTCACCAAATATCAAGGTGGCGGAGCAGAGGCAGTTTTAGAACCTTTGAGCGAGCATCTGAAAGATTATGAGCAACTAATGGTGCAGTATTATGGTGCAGGTGTGCAAGCTTGTTATCGTGGCCCACGCCTCTACGATACCGAAGAAACTAAGCAAATTGTCAAAAAAACGATTGATTGGTATAAAAAATACCGCCAAATTTTAAACTCTGACCTTATTCATTTACGCCGCCCCGATGGCCGAGACTGGGATGGAATCATGCACGTCAACTCAAATCTGAAAGAAAAAGGTTTTGTGATGCTCTACAACCCATTGAAAGTAAGTATTTCTCGAAAAATCAATCTGCCACTTTATTATACTGGGCTTTTAGACAAAGTTTTGGTTCGGGAAAAAGAAGGGAAAAGCAAAAGCTTTACGCTAAGCCGTAACTACGAGATTGAGGTCGATGTAACGATTCCTGCTGAGGGTTTTACTTGGTTGATTTTAGAATGAAAAAATGAGTTGTAAGCTTTTGTGTATATGTACAAAAAAATATTTCTTCAAATAAAATTTGGTTAATTTAATGACGAAAAATAAGTGCCTTTGGTTATTCGGACTCTCTGGAGCAGGAAAAACAACTTTAGCCAATGCTTTAGCAGATAAATTATCAACCAATAAAGTAAAAATTTTAGATGGCGATATTCTACGAAAAGGGATTAATAATAATCTTGGTTTTTCGAGTGAAGACCGCTTTGAAAATGCAAGAAGAACAGCAGAAATCGCCAAGCTTTTTATTGAAGACGGGTATTGGGTTGTTGTTGCCCTTATTACACCCTTTGAGGTAATGAGGCAAAACAATAGGAAAATATTGGGTGAAGACTACATAGAAATTTTTATTGATACACCCATTGCACTTTGCGAACAAAGAGACCCAAAGGGACTTTACGCAAAGGTCTCTCAAAGGCAAATTACTAATTTCACAGGAATTGACGCTCCTTTTGAAATACCACAATCGTCAAATCTAATTGTGAAAACAGTTGATAGAACCATTGAGGAATGCGTGAAAGAAATTATAGTGTTTATTTTTTCTGAAAAACTCTGAATAGATTTTGACATTCCGAAAGCTTTTGATTCTTCTTATTAAAAATAGGGCGTTGCCTACTTTTTTGATTTCTATCAAATGGTGCTATTTGATAATTGGGCATTAAATTAGTCTCAAAGAAATTAAAGTCACTGTGGTCAATAAAAAGTAGGCCCTTTGACTTTAATTTTTTATCCAGTTCTTTGAGCTGATTTTCAAAATGCTCAAATGAATAAGCTGATTCTCTACGATTTTTGTTGTGTCTATTTTCAGGATGCTGAAAAACTGCTAAACAGAATATCGCATCAAAATCGTGTAAGGATAAAAATTCTGAAGATAGACTGTGAAAGAATCTTCGATTTTCGGAAGCATATTTACGATTAGCCTCCTTTAAACACCAAGTGTTTATATCGATTCCAACGATACTTGCATGAGGGATATATGTTGAAAGAGTGGCTACTTCTTCTCCTGTTGAACAGCCAAAAGATAGGATTTTAGGTTGTTCAATATCACTAAAATTTTGCTTTGCCATCTGAAATAAATCAGGATAACGATCTATTTGAGTAAAGTTTGAAAATTGGTGGTAATACTTCTTAAACCTTATCGAGTTTAATATTCTAGAACGATAGGATGGAATAGCAAAAAAGCGATAAAGATTATGAAATGACCATAAGATTCTATAAAACACTTGAAACTTGCCTGCTTCCCAGCGTTTCTGCTTCAAAGTATTTATTAAATTCATTTTGATAATTTTAGTGGTTTGAAGTACACTCTGGCTATGTAGGATAGTAGTTTTGAAAAAGCATTGAGAAAAACATATTTTTCGTGTAATACAAAAAGTCTTTTATTTTCAGTTAAATTGGCTACGGAATAAAATTTTATTTGATCATAAATTAAAGTACTCCAACTTGTTTCTCTATCTTGAAGTTTACGATAAATCCGTAACAAAAATATTTTAGGCATAATCCTGTCCCAATGTGTGGCATATTCCCACATACCAACAATTCTTTTTAGAGAAATAGATTCTTCTTGTTTATCAAGCGGGAGGTCGTCAGCAAAGAAAATACTTTCTAATAAAGATTCTGCCGCCACACAAATCTTCTTCATATCTATCTCTGAACTCCAATTTATTAAATCATCGAAACTAATTTCAGGATAAGTTTTTTTAAAAGCTATCAAATCAGCTAAGTGTTTTAACCTAACCCAGCATTCCCGCCCTCCGTGATGATTAATTAGCATTTTGAAAATGGAGGAAGTATTGGGTAACAGTACCTTCTGATTTTGGAAATTAGCCAGCTCGGCTGTGCTAAAGATAAGAGCTAAGTCAATTCTATATTGAGAAAATTCATTAATACCCCAATGGAAATCAATATGAACATTCATTCCAATTGATGTTTTTTTATCAAGACCCACTTCTGGACTTGGAGTAGTTTTTATAACTTCTATTAGTAGCTCCTTAGAAATATTACCTTCAACACCAAGTTTATAACCATCTTCAATAAGCAATTCTAATGCTTTCACTGAATCCTGAGGACTTACCAAAATGTCTAAATCTCCAATTTCCCTGAGAGGTTTATTACCATATATTTTTTCTAAAAAAAGCAAACCTTTATACGGCAATGCAGGTATTCCAGCGTTTTTAAGTATGGTCAAAACTCTTGTAGATTCTATTATTTCATTTAAATTTTTAATTGCCTGTTTTTTGGTAAAAACACCGACTCTTTCAACTAAATCATTTTGAAAGTTTATGTTTCTACACGCTTGGTAAAATATAGGTCTGATACTATGGTACTTTAGTAATTTATCTACTCTTTGCCAATTCAGCTCTGGGTCGTTCGCTAAGTTTTTGAATACATTTGGAGATGCATCTAATAAAACAATTTTAATTGACTCAATGAGGAGCTGAAGTTCTTTTGAAATCATTAGTTTAACTATAAATTGCTTGAATCGTGAATTCTTCTACTTTACAAAAACCCGTAATAATTTCTCCATGTACAATCATCCATGCATGACCTTCGATTTTGCCTTCCACACTTTTTTTAAACCCGACAAAAATCTGATAAGGAATCTGATAAAGTCTGCATAGTAACATCGCCTGATAGGCCTGATGCCGACAAACATTTTCCCACGGAGTATAGTTTTTCACAACGCTGATAGTATAACTAATGTCTTTCACCAAAGCCATATCAATGGTTTTATGGCTTATAAATTCTTTATCTGCATATCCAAATTTAGCTGAATGCTTAAAGAAACGGAACAAAAAATAACTATACAAAGAGATAAGAAGTACCGTAAGCAATAAAACTTTTTGACGAATACTGAGCCTGATAAAGCGTTTTATTTTTAACCCTACTTTCATTCAATAATGTACTCTTTTTCCACTAATTTTGAAAGTGCGTTCATCACCTCTTGCTTACAATTCTCTTCGGAAATACGATATTCATCACAAAGGTTTTTCACTATTTGTTCGTTTGTTAAGCTATCTTCAACACCTTTTAGGATTTTGAAAAGTGTTTCATTGAGCGAAATATACTCATTTGTTTGGGTATCGTATAAAACGCCTTCATCCCCTAATTGAGTAAAGAGTATTTTTTGTGTATTTAACTTGTAGGTCATACTATAATAGTGGTTAAATCTATAGATTCTGTTTTTGTTTGTATTTTTAAGATAATTTGTTTTTCAATTTCTCGACTGAAAGTGTCATAGGTATTTACATTTTCAGGACGACTTGCCATCCACATCGGTATCTTGCTACTAATCTCAGTAAGGTGTTTGTAGAGCATAATTTGCTTTTTCATGGCAGTTACCCATCCTTTTCGATAAACATTTGTTCCTAATTGTTGGAGTGCGGCTGTTGGCGTTAATGCTTGGATACCTATCTCTGTACCTTCTTTTGATAAAAATACAATACCTGAGATTTCTGCTGCCTTTACCTCAAAAGTTTCATGAAAATGAAAACCAAACTTATTTAGCCCAATCTCGTCCCAGAGTTCTCTCTTCTCGACTGCATTTAATAGTATTTGGTTATCAATTGTATCTTGCCACTGCCGTATCATGGGATATGAAGCCGTTGCTTGGCATGCTGTACTTCCAATATTTATAATGACTGTATCATCACTAAATACTTTATAGCCTAATTCTGCAAGTTTTATTGCGGTTGTAGATTTACCAAATCCCGAGGGAGCTGAAATTAAAAGTACACTGTTTTCATCAACAAAAACGCCAGACGCATGAATTGGAATAAAACCTCTCTGATACAATACAGCCGTAATACAATTACAGTAAAAATATAATAAAATTTCTGACCATTTATCGCTCATAGGTTCAATGATAACTTGAGTACCATCTGAAACATAATATCGTGCTATGCCCTTTATTTCAAATAAAAGCTCTTGTTCGTTGAGCAAAAAAATGTTTCTTTCTTCTACATTTTCATTTTTGAGGCCTTTAGGCGTTTTACCTTGTTTTACATATATTGGATTAACCTTTTGATTAACATTATCAAGTGGCATTAAGGCGGGTAACTCAATTTCTGAGGTAATCGGTAATCCGAAAGCTTGATATTTATAAAGTTCCAAGTAGTTATATTTTTATCTTAATATTAATTTCTTATAATTGTCATTATCTCAAAATTATAATATTTTTGAGATTTAATGATATACTCTATTTAAATTTATTTGTAATGCTAGAGAATCTATGGAAATCGATTTGAATTTTTCTAAAATCTGTATGCAATGTGGAATGTGTTGTGATGGCACTTTATTTACAAAAGCTAAAATTAAAAATAGCGAGGATGAGTTATTAGCCAAATCACTAGGTTTGACCACATTTTCTACATCAGATAGCAAAATTTTTTTTAAACAACCTTGTCAATTATTCAATAAAACTTGTACCATTTACGATAAACCCAGACCCAATGTTTGTTCAAAATTTATTTGTGAACCATTACAAAAGTTACGCACCAATGAAATTACTTTTAATGATGCCGAAAACCAAATCCTGTTGGCCTTGGAAACTCGAAGGCAAGTAATGGAAATTGCAAGTTTCATCACTGATTATAAGAACCATACATTACAACAACTCTTCACAGAGATTACACCAAAACCAAGTGCTGAAATTCTCCAACACAAACAATTATTCCTTAAAATTGTGAGCCTTCGAGTATTGCTCAACAAGCTTACACAGAAAAAATCATGACTCACTACCTTGGAATTTTATAACTTTCAGAAAATAAGGAATCTGATAAAATCTGCATAGTAGCGTCGCCTAATATGTTTAATGCCGACAAACATTTTCCCACGGAGTATATTTCATAACACTGATAGCAAATCAGATGTCCTTCACCAAAGCCATATCAATGGTTTTATGATTTATTAATTTTTTATCTGCATCTCCAAATTTAGCCGAATGCATAAATAAATTAAACAAAATATAACTATATAATGAGATAAGAAGTACCGTAAGCAATAAAACTTTTTGACGAGTACTGAGCTTGATAAAGCGTTTTATTTTTAACCCTACTTTCATTCTATAATGTACTCTTTTTTCATTAATTTTGAAAGTGCGTTCATCACTTCTTGCTTACAATTCTCTTCCGAAATAATATAGTCATAGCAAAGTTTTATAACTATTTGCTCGTTTGTTAAGCTATCTTCAACACCTTTTAGGATTTTGAACATTGTTTCATTAAGCGAAATATATTCGTTTTTTTCGGTGTCATAAACTAACCCTTCATCCCCTAATTAGGTGAATAAAATTTTGTTTATGTTGACATGCTAATTTTATTTTTAATGATTACCAATACCCAAAACGACGCATCATGGGTTCGTTTATTGCTCTTATTTTTTCAATTTGTTCATCACTTAATTCCTCTTTCCATCGCCCTACTTGTCCCTTAAAGAAGAAACTGGATGTCGGAATTTGCTTTTCTTTAAAACCTTTTTCTTGTTCTTTTTTTTGTAGTTTTTCAAATTGAGTTTCTTCAATCGCAAATCGTATCTGCTCATCATTAAATGCTAAACCAATCGCTTGCACAGCCAATTTAAAGGTCTCGAAAGGCTTTTCTTTCATGTCTTCGTAGCGAATAAAATGTACAGGAAATGCTGGTTTTACTAACCAACTTTGTACGTGCATCGACCAAGTACCAAGTGGTTGATAAAACTGATTATTAGCCGAATTGTGTAAGGAAGCAAAACTCCCCGATGGATTAATAATATATTCCTCAATCGCTTTCTCGGTCGATTTTCCAATGTGATTCGCCATTGATAAGGCCACATCTAACGGATTTCGTAGCAAATAGATAGCTAATTGCGTTGGTTCTTCGGGAATCAAGGGTAAACCATCGACTTGGGAGCAAGTAAAAGCATCATGAATTTTAATGAAAAGTTGCTTTTTACTTTTTGCTGATAGATGAGTAAAAACAATTCGTTGAAAAGATTCTATTTGCTGTCTGCTCAAATAGTCAGAATTGAGGTCTAAAATATTTTCAACATAGTTTTTGCCCGAAAATATTCCATCCAATACCATCTGGTTTAAATCGACTTCTTTTTCTTTTAAAAGGGCTGTCAAAAACGAACGAAACCAAGTATTGCCTGACTTCGGATAAGATGCCAACCAAACAATTTGTTTTTGAGAAGTAGCATCTGTCAATAAATTTGTTTCCGTATTCATCACAAAATCACTTGTCTGCAAGCTCATAATTATTGATTTGTTCGATTATTTGTTGTTCGATGGCATCGGCAAAACTTTCAAAAGTTGCTTGTGCTTTTGGCCGCGTGGCATGCCAAGTAGGTACAGCATTCATGATACTTGTAAGCTGCTTAAATTGCAAAATGTGCTTTTTCATTCCATTGATCCACTGCTTGCGGTAAATATTATTACCCAAATGCTCTATGGCTAAATTTAGTTTATTTTTCTGAATTTGTATTTCGTTGCCTTCTTCCTCTAAAAATACAATCCCAGCAACCTCTACCTTTTCTGTTACAAATTGCTGATGAAACACAAATCCGTATTTATCTATTTCAATATTGGTTATGATACTTTGCTTTTTGTTTTCTGCTAAAACAGTTTGTTGGGTAATACTATTTTGCCACAGTCGAATCATCGGGTACGAAGCTTGGGCAAAACATTTGCCATCTTCAAAACATAATACCGCAGTGTCATCAGTAAAAGTTGCATAACCTTTTTGTTGTAGCATAACCGAGGTGGTTGATTTTCCCGTTCGTGATGGAGCGGCAAAAAGTAAGACTTTGTTTTCGTTGACAAAAACACCAGAAACATGAAACGGTATTAAGTCTCGTTGAAATAATGCCGCAGCCATGCAATTAGAGTAGAAAAATAACAGGATTTCGCTCCAATCACCTTCTAAAGATTCGATGATTATTTGTTCACCATTTCGTACATAGTAGCGGGCTACATTCGGCAGAGTGTATAGCAGCTCGTTTTCATTGAAACTCGAAAAAGGTTTTTCTTCTAATGCTGGATTTTGTAATGTATTGGGTACTTTTCCTTGTGAAATGTATATCGGTTTTGTTATGATTTCATCTGAATATTCCACGAAAGCAGGTAGCTCAACACTTGAAATTATCGGAATGCCATAAGCAAGGTATTTATTCGTCATTAATAGGTTTTTTTTTACAATTTACGTACTTTTGATTAGTTTTAAAAATGTTTTTCGTATTTGATAGTCTTCTTTTTTCTATGTCACAATTCTTTGGATGTATTGCCTTAGACGCTCAAATAAGTATCTCGGAAGTTGCCGCACAAATGATTCATTCAATGAGTTTTTTTCAAGGAGATGCTATTGGTACGTACCAAACAAATGAGGTTTTTATTTGTAATAAATTTTTGTTTAATACCCCCGAATCAGTCAATACTACCAGCATTTGTCAGAATGAACGTTATGTATTGGCGGCTACCTGCCGAATTGATAACCGTGATGAAATTGCAGCCAAAATTAGTTTAGAAAAACCTCATGAAAAATCTGACCATGAGTATATCTTAGCTGCCTATACATTTTATCAAGAAAAATGTATTGAACACTTCATTGGTGATTTTTCGTTTGTGGTTTGGGACAAACAAGAGCAGACACTTTTTATGGCGAAAGACCATTTGGGTATCAAGCCACTTTTCCATTATTGTGATGAGAATTATTTGCTTTTTTCGACCAGCATCCATACAATTAAGTCGGTGCAAGGAGTAAATCTTACGCTCGATAAACTTTATATTGCTCGTGAACTGAAAAAATTTCTACCGACTTTTGAAGATACATTCTTTGAAAATATAAAGCGTTTAAAACCTGCACACTTTATAAAATTCAATTATAAAAATAAGCATATTCATGAGCAAAAATATTGGGAGTTAAGCCCAATGGATATTTCTGCATTTAAAACTGAGGAAGAAATTTATGATGAACTCCGAAGACTATTTGCCGAAGCAGTAGTTTGTCGAACTCGTACTTATAAAAATATTGGTTGCCAATTAAGTGGTGGTTTAGATTCATCAGCTATTGCGGTGCTACTTTCTCGAAATATTGATAAAAATAGTTTACATACTTATTCGTTTGTGCTATCTGAAAAAACTCGACCTTATTCAGAAAAAGGAATTGACGAACAAGAAACTCAAAATATAATTATTGAATATGCTGGCTTGAAGCGAGAGAACCATCATAAAATTGAAGATTTTCATTATAAAGATGTCTTTGAGGAATTGGAAGTAAATAATCTAATTATGGGTGGATATAGTTCTACTGATTGCAGTTGGCAAGACACTATGTTTAAAGTAGCAAGCGAGAATAATGTAGGCTATATGATGAGCGGATTTCCTGGCGACGAATGTGTATCTAATAGTGGAAGTTTGTATTATTATGATTATTTAGGAAAGAAGGATTGGCGACAAATTTTCAGATTAATCAAAAACGGAAAATTATCAGGAATAAAAAAGATAGGATCATACTTCAAAGAAAAATATTTAGGTACATATTTTTGGAAATTTAGAAGTATTCAAAATCAGAGAAATTTGCTAAACACTAATTCGGAGTTTAATAAGTTATTGAAAGTAGATAAAGAGGCATTTAAATTTTATCTAACTTTTAAGGAGTATTTAAAAAGACAGATTTGTCGCCCACATACTTGTCACCGAACAGAGTCAGAAGGATTATATGCCCTCCAACATAATATGGAAACTGTTTATCCATTGGCTGATATTCGGCTAATAAGCTTCGTTTACACTATTCCTTCTAAAATGTTTGCTCCAGAAAACTTACCAAGGATGCTTTTTAGAAATATTTGTTTGGATATTTTACCCGAAAGTGTTCGACTTCAAAAAAAGTATAATGGTGCGATGACACTAGCTTTTGTAGAATACATTTTAAAAAAACAAGTCACAAGTTTAAGTCAAGAAGTTTTAGTAAACAAACTAAGTTTATACAACTTGTCAGCAGTTGAATGTGAAAGCCAATACAACATTGAAAATTATTTAAAAATGTTTAGGATTTATAAAGTTGATAACATGATTAATCGAAATAGTTTTGGTTAAGTATAAACGAGTAGAACCAACTCGTTTATATTTAACCAAATTTTTTTTGAATCCGATCCATCTAATTGTTATGGAATTGATGATAGAAGTCCACCATTAAGATTTATAAGATCTGCCTTCATAAACAGTTATTGTAACACCACCATTTAAGTTCAACTCTTGCATCTCAGGGCTTACCCATTCTTTTTTAGCATTTTGCTCTAATTCTTTTTTTTCTACGTTATTTTCCATGATTATTAGTGGTTTTTTTAACAAATATAATCATGTTTTTTTCAATACTATTATTTTTAAAAAATATTATAAGTGGTATTCTATTATTTCCGATAAACTTCGTTAATGAAATATTATTTTAAACAAACAAGAGAAAATAAAGAATTATTAAAAGTATTTGGCCAATAAAACAGAAACCTTTTCAAACTGTATCAAAAACATTATATTTGATCAATAGAAGGAAAATTATCATTCACGAATTAGCTAATGATTCTTAATATTTTGCAATAACTTTACATATTTCTAAAATAATAAACTATCATACTTCAAATCAAATACTATGAAAAAAACCTTGTTATTACTTTCCCTTTTTAGCTTAATAATCATTGAAGTTCAAGCACAAAAACTTCGTGGAACAGACAAAAGCCCAATGGATATGGCGTATTATCCTGATAATTTTGCTCATGACCGCAAATTTGCTCCCAAACTCATTGGCGATATGCCCGCTATTGTGCGTGTCACCTACAGCCGACCTGCCAAAAAAGAGCGTGAGGTTTTCGGAACTAAAATTGTGCCTTATGGAGAAGTTTGGCGTTTGGGAGCTAACGAATCGGCCGAGATAAAGTTTTATCAAGATGTAACGATTCAAGGCAAGAAAGTAAAAGCAGGAACATACTCGCTTTTTGCGATTCCAACGGCTACCGAATGGACAATTATTTTGAACAAAGACCTAGATTTTTGGGGAGCTTATAGCTACAACAAAGACAACGACGTGTTGCGTGTGAGCGTACCCACCAAGAAAACCGATGAGGTAGTAGAAAACTTCTCAATTCAGTGCATAAAAGGTAGCAATGACAAAGAAATAACCATGAAAATGGCTTGGGATATGACTTTGGTTGAAGTACCAATTTCATTCTAATCAATTAAAAATACGAATATTTCACAAAAAATGCCCTAAAGCAACATCTTTAGGGCATTTTTTGAATGGCATTTTTCGCGAAAAAATGCACTTGTACTTAAAAAATGGTTTGTTAAAATTCAAATATTCAATTACCTCATTATCAGCACTTTATTCCGAGTGACGGTCGCCTCTGAACCTTTGCAACTCTGTGCCTTTTAAGTATAATTATTGTTTTTCGACATTACTCAACTGCTCGATTGTTACAAATTCGAGTGCTTTTGCATGAGTTGCTTCCAAAATTACTGGTGGAGCTACGCCCGCATTATATGCTTCTTTCCAACGAGCAGCACAAAGACACCATTTATCGCCTGCTTTTAATCCAGGAAATCCATAAGCCGGATAAGGCGTAATTAGGTCGTTACCCAAAGATTTTGAATACTGTAAAAATTTATCTGTTACCACAGCCGCAACCACATGAACGCCCGCATCGAGGTCGCCAGTTGAGCAAAAACCATCTCTATAAAAACCTGTGAGTGGCGATTTTCCTGCTATTTGTAGGTCAGCTCCGAGTACATTTTTTTCACCTTCCTTTGTCATAATTTTGTTATTTTTCATTTGTTTTTTTGTGGCTACTGGCCCACAACCTGCTTTTGATTGATTGACAGGAACTTTGCTTTGAGCAAAAACCGATACACAAAAATATACTAAGAATATGATTTTCATTATTGCTAAGGGTCAAATTTATATTTTAAAAACCTATTTCACAGTAAAATGTTTAATTTCGGTACAGAACTATTGGTTATTCTATCAAAAATACGCTAAAATCAATCTTTTGAACAATGAAACTCTGCCAGTTTTTGGTAAAAAACAATTAGAAAAAGATTATTTAGAATTATATTACTCACTAAAAAAGAAAACTAAAATACATTTTTTGGGGTTTTAAACGAAGGCTTCGGATATTTCGAGGGCCTTATTTTTTGCAAATTATATGGAAAAGTATCTAAAAATCATTCAAGGAGCATATACGGGCTATTTCAGTTATTTCATCAACGAGATGCTCAATCCAAGCTGGCACAACTATTTTTATTGGTTGCTGGGAGTATCTTTGGCTATTTGGTTGCTTGAAATCATGTTTCCGTGGCGAAAAAACCAGCCTTTGATTCGTGAACATTTTGGGTTGGATGCCTTCTATTTATTATGGAATTATTTTCTCTTTTCGCTCATTGCCTACAATGCCCTTTCGATGGTGGGTGTGCAAGTATTCAAAGATTTTCTTGGGCTTTTTGGCATTACAAATATTGTAGCAATCAATATCGAGCAATTACCTTTTTGGTCAAAAATCCTCCTTATTTTCGTTTTCAGAGATTTTATGCAATGGGCCATTCATCGTCTTTTGCACAATGTTGATTGGATGTGGGAATTCCATAAAGTGCATCACAGCACCGAAGAAATGGGGTTTGCCGCTCTACTCCGCTACCATTGGATGGAAAACGTGATTTATCGCAGTCTCGAATACATTCCTTTGGCGATGGTCGGCGTTGGTTTGACCGATTTTTTTATTGTTCATATTTTTACCCTTGTTATAGGTCAACTCGGTCATGCCAATCTCAAAATAAATCTTGGCCCGTTCAAATACCTACTCAATGGTCCACAAATGCACCTTTTGCACCATGCAAAATATATGCCTGCAAGCCACCCAAAAGGCTTTAACTATGGCATCACCTTGAGTGTTTGGGATTTTATTTTCAAGACAAACTATTGGCCATCTGATGATGAAAACCTTCCAATTGGCTTACCCGACGACGAGCATTTTCCGAAAGATTTTATTGGTCAGAACGTAAGGCCATTTCAACGAATATTTAGAAAGAAATAAGCAAACACAGAAATTTATCGTATTTTTAGCAAAAAATTCAACCTCTATAAATTCCATTTTAAATGAAACAATTATTTGTTCGTTCGAGCTATATTCTAGCAAGTCTTGCTGGAATAGCTGGTTTATTTGCTTACAGAAATCTCCCCGAACCACCTTTAAAGAAAAACACAATTGCTGATGCAATCAAACTTCCTGCGGGCTTTTCGGCCACCGTTCTTGGAACAGAATTAGGGGCAACTCGCCACCTAACGGTTTCAAAAAATGGCGATGTTTATGCCAAACTTTCAAAATTAAAAGACGGTAAAGGCATTTTGCTCATGCGTGATACCAACAAAGATGGTTTAATCGACGAAACCAAATATTTTGGAAATTACCCCGGCACCGGCGTGACTATCAAAAATGGTTATTTATATGCTTCCTCGAATACCGGTGTTATGCGCTATAAATTAAATGCAAATGAAGAAATCATTGATATAGAAAATCCAGAAAAAATTGTTGACGGATTGGTCGATAAAGGACGTGACAACGCAAAACCTTTTGTGCTTGATAATGCCAATAATATTTACGTAACGGTAGGCTCATACAACGACCCTTGTCGTGAAAAAGGCACTGGAAAAGGCATTATGCCTTGCTCAATTTTGGACTCAGCAGGTGGTATCTGGAAATTCAATGCCGAAAAAATGAATCAAACATTTTCAGACGGAATCCGCTATGCAACGGGTCTAAAAAATGCCGTTGGAACGGCTTGGAATTCAAAAACCAACTCCCTTTTTGCAACCGTACATGGTCGCGGACAGTTCCATGATTTTTATCCTCAATATTATACGCCGCAACAAAGTGCCGAAATGCCTGCCGAAACATTATATGAACTTCACCAAGGTGATGATGCAGGTTGGCCGTATATTTATTATGATCAATTTCAGAAAAAGAAAATTGTTGCTCCCGAATACGGAGGAGATGGTAAAAAAACTGGTGGCGAAAAAGCACTGAATCCAATTGTGGCATTTCCTGCACACTTAGGGCCAAACGACCTGCTTTTTTATACTGGAAAAATGTTTCCAGCCAAATATCGTAATGGAGCTTTCATTGCTTTTCATGGTCAATCTTCCGAACTAAAGAAAGGTTATTTGGTAGCTTTTGTTCCATTCGTTAACAATAAACCTTCTGGGAATTGGGAAATTTTTGCAGATAATTTCGCAGGAATCGACCTCTTAAAACCAACAGGCCCAGTACAACATCGCCCATGTGGACTCGCACAAGGCCCTGATGGTGCTTTATATGTAAGTGATGATTTAGGCGGAACCGTTTACCGAATTACTTATAAAAAATAGGGTTAAAATTAAAACACTATCTAAAATATATTTAATATTTAGATAGTGTTTTTTCCAAATGTTTTTTCGTTAAAAATCTTCTATGATACTCAATTTTCATATAGTTGATGTTTTTGCCGAAGAAAAATATCAAGGAAATCAACTAGCTGTATTTGAATACGCAGATGGCTTGAGCGATGAAATGATGCTCAAAATTGCCCGTGAAATCAATTTTCAAGAAACTACTTTTATCATTTCTGATGAAGAAAAAAACGGTGGATTTGACATAAAAATTTTTACCCCCGAATATCAAGTTCCATTTGCGGGGCATCCAACTTTGGGAACTGCCTTCGTTTTACTAAATTATCCTCAAAATATAGATAAAAAAAGGATTCAACTCAATCTAAAAATTGGACAAGTACCTGTAACCAAGGAAAACGAAACGCTTTGGTTAGAAGTTGACAATCCAATTTTTAGCAAAAATTTTAATTCAGAAATCGCTAATTTGTTCGGTTTAACACCAGAGGATATTGACGAAAAATATCCAATAGAAATAGTTTCGACAGGGCTTCCATATCTTATTCTTCCTCTTAAAAATCTTGCAACTATCCAACGCATCAAATTCAACGATGTACAAATAAAAAACTGGCTTCTTGACAATCAATTATACAAAACCAATGCTCCAGATGAGTTAACAACTGCTTTTTTTGCTTTCACGCGTGAAACCGAAAAAGCCGACAATCAACTTCATGCACGAATGTTTTGTTACGAAAACGAAAAAATAGTAGAAGATGCTGCCACAGGTAGTGCTAACTCGTGCTTGCTCGCCTATTTACTCAAATACGAATCAAACAAAATAAGCTGCAGAGTAGAGCAAGGTTACGAAATGGGTCGGCCTTCGCTTGTTCACTTAAGAGGAGAGTTAAACGACAAACAAAATTTCAGTTTAAATGTTGGAGGAAAAACAAAGTTGATTGCACAAGGCAAATGGTTTGTTTGAAAGAAAATTCTTTCCGACTTTTGCAGTAAATTACTAACCAAGGCTATGGCAAACGACCCACGAAGAGGGAAAAATACATTTCGCAACAAAAATGTGAAAACAAAAGAATCAGCCCCTAAAAAACAATCAAGCAAATGGAAAAACAAGCTAAAATACTGGGCAATAAAAATAACACTCTACTTTTTTGCCATTTCGATTGGCTTGGTTGTGCTATACAAATTTGTGCCAATACCCATGACCTCAACCATGATTGCCCGCAAAATGGAAGCCATAGCTGATGGCCGAGATAGCGAAATCTTCTATGATTGGGTATCGTACTCCAATATTTCGAAAGAAGCTCCTTTGGCCGTAGTAGCAGCCGAAGACCAACTTTTTCCTGACCACAATGGTTTCGATTTTGAGGCAATGGGTAATGCTTTCAGCAAAAATCTTAAAGGTAAAAATTGCGTGGTGCAAGCACACTCTCACAACAAGTTGCCAAAAACGTATTCCTTTGGCAGTCAAGAAGTTACGTCAGGAAAGTACTCGAAGTTTACTTCACTGTTTTGATAGAATTAATTTGGGGAAAAGAACGAATCTTGGAAGTTTACCTCAATGTTGCAGAAATGGGAAGCATGACTTTTGGTGTTGAAGAAGCTTCGAACCGATATTTTAAAACATCAGCCAAGAATCTAACTCGTCAGCAAGCAGCACGAATTGCGTCCGTTTTACCAAGTCCAATCAAATGGTCAGCAGCCAAACCTGGGCCTTATGTCAACCGCCGAACGGCCGCAATTGCTCGCCAAATGCGTGCTTTGGGTGGGGTGGCTTATATCAATGATTTGAGGAGTTTTTAGAGTTTATTGTGCTAAAAGAGGTTCATAATAAACTTTCATCAAAGAAGATGATTTTATAGGAACAATGGCATAGGTTACTCCTTTCGTGTCGGCAAATTCAATGAGAAATACTTCTTCATCGAGTATTTCCACGATAGTACCTAACACTCCTTTGCGTAAATTGTACGATGGAATTGCCTCAGTTAAAACCACCACATCAAATAATTCAAGAATGTCCATGAGTTTTATAAAATTACGTAACAACTTGTTAACCTTGGGAAATTTTCATCGGTTTTAACAATCCAACTTGTCCTAACGAGTGCACTTTTGGGTGGATTTTCAACCGATACATCAACAACATACAAAGCTCCATATTGGTTTATTTCTGTCATTGTTGCTTCATTATTTTGTATATTTATTAAAATAGCGTTTTTTAAATCTTGATAATTTTCTACTGAAAAACCTAATACCGATATAAAAACTCGTGCCTTATGTTTTCCAATTGGATGACTTTCTGACAGACAATAATCTATCATTTTTTTATCATCAATGAAAGCATTATCAGCATTTGGTAAAATCATAATTTCAAAATTAGGGCTTTTTACTAAAAAAAATGATTTTTAAACGTTTTGTGAAAGTATACAGATTACTTGCCAATTTTTACCACTCCATTCTCGGCAATGGACTTACATCTTGGCTCGAAAAATCTTTTTTTAGGTATTTGAAATGTGCAGCCATTGCAATCATGCCTGCATTATCGGTACAATACTGAAAATCGGGAATGTAAACATTCCAACCCTCCTTCTCTCCCATTTCGTGCAAAGTTTTTCTTAGTCCCGAATTGGCCGAAACTCCACCCGCAATGGCCACTTCTTTGATGTTCAGTTCACGTGCTGCACGGCGTAGTTTTTGAAGCACCATTTTCACCAAAGTATACTGCACACTGGCACAAATATCATTTAAGTTTTCGGCCACAAAGTTCGGATTCTCAGCAACTTTCTTCTTCAAAAAATACAAAATTGAAGTCTTTATTCCGCTGAACGAAAAACTATATTGTGGCATTTCTGACAAAGGAAATTCGTAAGCTAATTTATTTCCAAGTTGAGCGTGTTTATCTACCAACGGGCCTCCAGGGTAAGGAAGTCCGAGCAATTTTGCAGTTTTATCGAATGCCTCACCAACGGCATCGTCTAGCGTTTCGCCCAAAACTTTCATTGTTGCATGGTCTTTGATAAGTACAATTTGAGTATGTCCGCCACTGACAGTCAAACACAAAAAAGGGAAGGCTGGACGAGGTTCATCAATGAAGTGAGCCAAGACATGAGCTTGCATGTGGTTGACTTCAATCAGCGGAATATCCAAAGCCAAAGCCATTGCTTTAGCGAATGATGTTCCGACTAATAAAGACCCTAAAAGTCCTGGTCCCCGAGTAAAAGCTATGGCATTTAGTTCTTTTTTTGTTATATTCGCATCGTGTAAAGACTTATCAACCACCCGAACGATATGTTGTTGGTGAGCTCGGGATGCCAATTCAGGCACAACGCCACCGTAAAGTTCATGAATAAGTTGTCCGGCTACAATGTTTGAGCGGATTTTACCGTTAGAAATAACAGCGGCCGATGTATCGTCGCACGAAGATTCGATTGCTAAAATATTCATAGTTCATGGTGGAATCTCGCTCGGTCAATAGACGTAAGACAAGGAGTCTTATTTTTTAAATAAAAAACAAAATTAGTACTATTTGCAACACATTTATGCGAATTGTTCTTAAATAAATTATTAGTGACAGCTTTTAAAACTGTCCTATAAAATGGGTAAAATAATTAAAATAATCACTCTCACGCTTATCTCTCTCATCGTTGTTGCGATGATGAGTGGCTTGTTAGTGTTTACACCATTACCCACAACCTTACTTATTCTGATTGCTCTTTTGTTGGGTAGTTTAGTTTTGACTTATTACTCAAAACGAGCGATTACTACGATTCTACTGCAACTTTTATTGGGTTTTGGATTGGTGTTTTATGCCATGCAGTTGCCCCAAATTCAGACCACAACTTTACAGAAAGCCACCGAGTTATTATCAAAAAAATTAGGCTCAAAAGTAATCATCGAAAAGGCTCGAATGACTTGGTTCGATGAAATTACTCTCGAAAACATTACGATTTACGACCACAAAAACCGTGAAATGATTTTTGTGAAAGAGCTTTATGTAAACTGCAAAACCAATTTTGATTTTAGTTGGGAAAAGATTTTGACCTTTGATAATAATCTTGATTATGTGATGATTCGTAATCCAAGAGTAAAACTAATTTACGAACCCGATGGCGATTTGAATATCGACAAATGGCTTGCAAGAATAGATGAATTAACGGCCTCGAAAGATACAAGTAATCGAATAAAAGGCGAACATAACACACCTTTTACTATTGATGAAACCTACATTCAAGATGGTACCTTCATACTTGCCGACCCCGAAGAAGCACGTTTTCCAAAAGATGAATTTGATTATAAAAACTTCACTATCAATGATTTGAATGGAAATTTGAAAAATTTCTTCATTATGGGCGATACAATAACGTTCGGTTTGAAAAACATGCAGGGAGTAGAACGCAGAAGTGACCTTAAAATCAAACAATTAAATACCAAATTCTTCTATTCCCGCAAATCAATGCGGTTGAATGATTTGTATGCAAAAATCAATAATTCCATCCTCCGAAATTCGGTCGTGTTCAATTATGATAGTCCACGAGATTTTAGCGATTTCAACCAAAAAGTGTTAATGACTGGCAATTTAAAAGATTGTGAAATTGACGCCCAAGACCTCGGAAGGTTTGCAACCGATATGTATGCTTATCGAGAAAATTACCTACTCAATGGCGATTTTAAAGGTACGGTCCAAGATTTTCGGGTGAAAGATTTTAAGCTAAAATTTGGCAATAATAGTTTTCTTGATGGTGATATTGCGTTTAAGCACCTACCCGATTTGTATAAAGCTGACATGGATTTGAACTGGCGAACATCACAAATTGATGCCGTTGATGCTCGCCAATATGTGGGCGACTCGATATATAATTCACAATTAAATAAGTTTGGCGTAGTCAATTTTGCGGGTACATTCAAAGGCGTTTACAACGACTTTGTGACTGATGCTAATTTTAAATCTACCATGGGAAATGTGGCTGGAAATATCAAAATGAAACTCCCAACTAATGGTGCTTTACCGACTTACGATGGCTCGCTGACGGTCGAAAATTTTGATTTAGGAAAACTGGTCGAAGAGTCAGAGTTTTTGCATAAAATATCTTTTGCAGGAAAGATTCAAGGTAAGGGTTTCACCATAAAAGATGCGGCACTCGACTTCGATGGGAAAGTAAATCATATTTGGTTTAATGGCTATGACTATAAAAATATTTATGTAGATGGCAAGATGAGCCAGTCGCTTTTTAACGGAAAAGTAAGCGTAAAAGATACAAATCTAGCTTTTAATGTGATTGGAAAAGTTGATTTTGCGAAGGCCTTGAATAAATTTGATATTCATGGAATCGTTCAGAATGCCAACCTCCAACCACTCGGTTACTCGAAAAATGATGTAAAACTTCGTTCCGAAATTAACCTAAACTTTCAAGGAAACGAACTTGATAATTGGCTTGGTGAAGCAAAATTTTTAAAGACCGTTTTGCAATACGACAAACGCCAATTGGGTGTAGACTCGCTTTTTGTAACTTCCGAATTATCAGATAATTCTCGAAAAATAAGTTTGCTCTCTGAGTTTTTCAATGTTGATATTTCGGGGAAATTTACCCCAAGTAAAGTCATTGCAGATATGACTCGTTTATCGAAAGAATACACCCAATATTTCTACGAAAAAGAACAAACTCGCCTCGATTATTATGCCCAGCTACCGTATGCAGATGTGAATAATAAATATCAGTTAGTTTACAAAGTGACATTTAAAAAATCTGACCCATTTTTTGCTTATTTCTACCCTGATATTTATGTTTCTTATGGTACCGAATTAAGTGGAAATCTGAATATCAGAAACACAGCCGAGTTATCTTTGGCAGGAAAAATAGACACGCTTCGCTACGGAACTTTGGCTTTTTATGACAATGACCTTGATTTTAATACTTCAAAAGAAGCAACTTCACCAAGAATTTTGACCTCGTTAATTTTCAATTCGGCTTCTCAGAAATTAGGAGATATGACTCCGACCGAAAAATTGGAAGTTGCAGGAATGTGGGGGCAGGGAAATTTAATTGAATTTGACGGAAGAATTAAGCAACAAAACAGTTCAAACAAAGCTCAGATATTTGGAAAATTGGCTTTTTTATCGGAGGGATTTGATATTACTTTTAATCCAAAAAATACTAAACTTGACCTTTTGGGTAGCCCATGGCTGTTGGGCAAAAATAACTTAATTAATATTAAAAACGATGATATTTGCTTTCAAGATGTGGCATTATCGAACCAAAATCAAAGTGTTTCGTTAAATGGTTCGTTTTCGCCCGATTCTACGGTCGAATCGTTTATTGATATTCGAGATTTTGATTTACAAACTCTCAAACCACTTTCTGATCTAGACTTGAAGGGCATCGTAAACGGAAAACTCATGATGCGAGATATTTACAATGACGCCATTGTGACGAGTAGTTTCGGCATTGATGAGTTGATTTATAAAAATATTTTGATTGGAACAATTGCAAGCGAGGCTCTTTGGGATAATCTGAAACAACGCCTTAATATCAACGGAAACATCATCAGAATTAATAATGAAATCTTTAGAGTTTCGGGAACTTACGACCCGAAAGATGACCGTAATCCACTCAACCTAAAAGCGACTTTAAAGAAAACTAATTTGGAAATTTTTGAGTCGTTTGTTGATGATATTTTCTCTAATATTGGCGGCTATGCCAGTGGAACCCTAAGTGTGAGTGGAACCGCCAACGACCCGATTATTAGAGGTGGGGTTGATTTTGAGAAAGGTGTTTTACGCATAAATGCACTAAATTCTTATCTTTACTTTGATGACCAACTGAATTTCAATGAAGAAGGTTTTGTAGCAGCAAAAGGCTTTAAAGTGCGTGACGCTGCTCAAAATGGTAATATTGCGGAACTTGAAGGCGGTATTTTTAATGGTGGTGGTGGAAATTTCATGTTAGGTATTCATGCCTACATGAAAGGTCGTGATGGTTTTAAAATCTTGAATACGGGCATTAGAGACAACGAAGATTTCTACGGAATGGGTATCACAAATGGTGATTTGCACATTACAGGCGATTTTAATAATGTAAATATTGCGGCAAATTTAACGAGCAAAAAGGGCACAAGAATTACGATTCCACTAGATGGTGAAACAATAGTGAATACCGAAGAGCAAGGCATTACGTTTTTAAGTAAAAACACACAGAAAAACGTAGAAAATATGGTTAAGAAAGTCGCTTTTGTAAGTAGTGATGTTGGTTTAAAAATGGATTTTAATTTCACGATAACGCCCGATGCTGAATGTATCGTAATCTTTGACCGTACCAATCAAGACCAACTCAATGCAATAGGAAATGGCAATCTCAGTATCGAATATGATACTCGTGGAGGCTTCACAATGTCGGGGCTCTACACCATTAAGAGCGGGAAATATGATTTTAGTTTGCAAAATATATCAAAACTAAGGAAATTTGATATTTCGGAAGGAAGCCGAATCTTGTGGTCGGGCGACCCTTATGACGCTGATATAAACATCGGTGCGAGTTATACTGCCAATGTTTCTTTGAATGGTATCGCTACCAGCACAAGTGCTAATTCATCAGAATTAAATAGCTTATACCCTGTTGTGGCGTCTATTATGCTAACTGATAAGCTGATGAAACCTACGACAAAATTTGACATTAAATTTAACCAACGTCGGATCCCGCTTAATATTCAAGCACAAGTAATTGCTTTTGAGCAACGCCTGCATGATGATGAGCAATTACGCAATAATAACTTTGTAGGAATTACGGCTTTGAATAGACTTTTCAACGACAATAGTTTCAGAGATGCACTTGATACGCAACTTTTATTGGATAATGTGAGTGGGATTTTAACGAATCAACTCGGAAATATTGCCTCAAAAATTGACCCTAATTTAGAAGTTGCTTTGCAGTTTGGTAAAGGAAATTTAAATAATCTCCGTCAAAGTTTGATTAATAATACCCAGCTCAATTTCTCCTATAAATTTGGAAATAACATCAAGGTAAGTTTGAATAATATCATTCTCCAAAACGAAGGCCAATCAACTAATAATTATTTCTATGGTGGTGAAGTAGATTGGCTTTTGAGTCAAGATGGTTCGTGGAGGTTGAAAGCCTACAGCCGGAGTGTCCCAAATTATTATTATAATTTCAATAGCAACGTATCGGTCAATGGCGTAAGTCTACAACATACTCGCAGTTTTAATACTATCTTCAAAAAGAAAGAAATCAAAGATGTACCGTTGGGTATTTCAAGCAAAAAACCTGATAGTTCGGAACGCCGCCCGAAACTCCTTAGCCAAAACAAACCATAAAATAAACTATTTTAATTCTTCTCTAAATAGTTTTTTATCGGCATAAAATGTACCAAATGGCACAAATGAGGCCAAAAATGCCAAAATAGCTTTCTTAAACGACCATTTGTCTTGAATAACGACTAAGGCTAAAAGCACAACATACGCAATAAAAAGTACGCCGTGAGCCATACCTACAAAATAATTAGGCTTCGGAAATCCCATCATATATTTAAGAGGCATCGTGATTCCGAAAAGTATAAACGAACATCCTTCCATAAAAGCTACAACTCTGAATTTGCCTAAAGTGGTTTTGAACATAAATATTTGGTTTTTGACAAAGATACGAGATTTATGAATTGAGCATTTCGATTTTCTCGGAAGATGAACATTTTATTGTTTTTTTTGTTAGAATAACAGTATTCACAAGATATTTTCGATAATGATAACCATCATAATAGGTACCAACCGCCAAAACTCTGTTTCAAGAAAAGTCGGAGTTAATTACCAAAATCTTTTAAAATCGCTCGGACAAGACAGTCAGATTCTTGATTTGGCCGAACTTCCAGCCGATTTTGTATTTTCGGCTTTGTACCAAAATTCCGGCAAAAACGAGGCTTTCAATGAGTTTCAGAAAATAGTTGACGAAACCAAAAAATTTGTATTTATTGTACCCGAATACAACGGTTCGTTTCCAGGGGTGCTAAAAACTTTCGTCGATGGCTTGCGTTATCCTGATAGTTTCAATAACAAAAAAGCGGCTTTGGTCGGAATCTCGGCAGGATTATTGGGAAATGCCGTTGGACTCGGACATTTAAATGACATTTTGAGTTACATGGGAACCGACGTATTGGGCTTACGCATGAAACTCGGCAACATGAAAGCCCACTTTAACGGCGAAGAGTTTACGTTTGATGTCTATCAAAACTTTCTCGAAAAACAAGCTAAGGCCTTGATAGCGTTTTGAAATAGTGGACAATGATCAATTTTCGGTAGGCAGTCAAAACTAATAGCCAATCAACCTTAATCAATAGCAAACATGCAAGCACCGCCACCGTGGAAACTCAAGGGTAACGGATATATTTTTCTTTATCATTTCCCGAAATCGTTTGTTGAAAAATTTGGCTTTCTGTCTGATTATCAAGCCAATAAATTCAATGGTGATTTTGTGGGAACGGTTATGTTGGTTGATTATGAAACTTCGGCCGTTGGGCCATATCACGAACTTTTGTTTGTACCTGGAAGGTTAAATTATGATAAAAAGAAGGTTTTTTCGATTTCAAAAATCTATGTTTCAAGTCAAGATAGTGTAGAAAATGGGATTGCCAATTGGGGAATTCCTAAAGAATTGGCCGACTTTACAATAACAAAACCAAAAGCTAAAGAAACGATTGTAGAAGTATTGATTGAAGGCAAAACTTTCTTCAAAGTACATCTGAGAGATGGTTCATTCAAATTTCCAATTTCTACTCAATTTTTCCCGCTCAAACTTGCCCAAAAGCTTGGCGATGATTTATTGATAACTAATTCACCTGCCAAAGGCAAAGCATCATTTGCCAAATTGGTCAATATTGAAATTGATGATGCTCACTTCCCTCCTATTTCTCAGCTAAAACCTTTGTCTGTTTTAGCTGTTAGTGATTTTGAAATGGAATTTCCTGAACCAGTGATTTTAAGCAATTATTTTACGAGTTAAAAAAGTGAGCTGCCTATGACAGTGGTGGAACCAGTGTCCGTTACAAAGTAGATACTTCGGTAAAATCGTACATCCTGTAGGCAGGTTCGTAGAATACAATAAACTAATTGGGTAGAAATAACATTGGCATGGTTCTGAATCATGCCAGCGTTTGTTCCTTATTATTTTACCACTTAACTATCTTCTTGGTTTCTTTGCGTTTACCCGTATCAAGTACTAAAAAGTACAATCCTGCACTTAAATCGGCAGTATCTAGTTTAAATTTATCTAAATACGAACCTATCGGATACTCTTTCTGAATGACTGTCTGTCCTTTTATATTGAATAATGTTACGGTCAATTTAGGTCCTGGCTTATTATAAACTTGCAAATCGAGTATATTATCAAACGGAATTGGAAAATATTTCACCCAAAAATTAGAAAATTTTGGGTTTACTGTTGCTCTTATATTTAATTCTTGGTTCTCTATAATACCACTCGCACAATTTGTATCAGAAAAGCCAGAAACATAAAAATTATAATTGATTGGCTCAGACGGCACAAAACTTCTAGTAAAAGTATTGTTCATACTCGAAACTGGCTCTTTCCCATTATAAACAAACTTGTACGGCGGCGTGCCAGTTAGCTTCACTATTACTTGAGTTGTGTCTAAAACATACGCCTCATTTAAACCCGAAATGCTGATTGTTGGTGCTTTAAAAATCTGCACTTCAACCGAATCTGTCGATACTAATTTTGGTTCGGTACTCTCAACTTTTACCCAATATTTACCACTCACTATCTCTCTCGGAATAGCCGCTTTAAATGAATTGTCGGTCGCAATCGTTGCAGTATATTTCTTTCCCGCATTTGAGAAAACCACCCTAAATTCATTTTTTGTAGTATATTTTCCTCCCGCAACGAACTTCAAGACGATATTTTCGTTGGTGCAATATTTATTTTTATCTGCACTACTCAAACTTAGCGTTAGAACGTTTACCTCCAACAAATTACTTAAATCGCTGACACATTCTTGGTCAATACACTGAACCTTATATTGCGTATTTAAAGCTGGATTTACGAGCAAAGTATTGTTCTTATTAGTAATTTGGGTTTCAGATGGCTTATTATCTGTGTTCCAAGTCCACTTCGCACTAATACAACCTTCGGCCTTAAGCGTAACTTGTTCACCTTTTAAAATCTGGCTTGAAGATGCCTTTAATTGTGGAGTTTTTAAGTCATTACACGGATTTATTTTCAATAATTTATCAGTTTGCAATAACCAAATTTTTCCACTATTATCCAACTGTATTGTTCCCGTGGTACTTACCAAGGGCACATTTGCTACCAATTTTAAGCCATTTTCCCCAAATGAGTAAATATCTCGTTTCAAACCTATAATATTATATATGTAAAATATGCCGCTACTTTCACCGATGATTCGATTAGTACCCAAGAGTGTTAAATTTTGATTGACCCAACCCGATTCTTTATTATATTTTAGAAATAGGTTTGTTCCGCCATTTAATACCCAAAGGTTTTCTTGAGCATCTAAATAAATCTGACTAATTATACCATTCAGTAAGCTATTTGTTCGGTTAAAAATAGTCTGTTTTTTTTGATCAAAATTATAATTATAAATTTCATATATGGCACTTGTAGAATTATAAACTAACATCCAAACCGTGCTTTTCCCCCAAACCATGTTTTGTTGTAAACTTACATTTGTAGGAAGTTGATAAACTAACTCGGTCGAATCACCTATAACTTTTTGAATAATTTTGTTATCATGTACCAATTTTGTTTGTGGGTCAAAACTATTGAAAGCAGTATTATTGCTTCCTACAAAATCGCTTGATTCAAGGATTTTGAATGTATTTGGTTCTAATTTCGCCAATCGGTAGGTTGGTTTCGGAAAAACCCCATTGAAAGCAATACGTTTGCTAACTTGCGTCAAAATCCACAGATTTCCAGCAACATCGGTTTTAGTATCAACTAAAGCATTACTTACAGTTCCATTGGTTAGTTCTCGATTGATAAGTTTACCTGCTGTACCATCAACTTTCATTTGCACGATTCCTTCATTGGTGCTTACAAAAGCATAATTATCATTGAACACAACTTTTCGTAATGTGCGACTCAAATTTTCAATATTGCCATTATTAAAATACGAAAAACTCGCAGGATTTGACTCCAAACCAGTTTTAAACGACATTTCGGTAAACCTAACCAAGCCTTCTGGGAGACCGATTATATTAAATTTATCATTATTATATTCCTCAAATTTTACATAATAATTAGTGTTTGGCTTTAGATTTTGGAGCAAAAATGGATAATTTATTTGGCTCGCATAAATACCCGATTTAAGGGTTTTATTGACGACAGGCGAAAAATAATTGGCATTTTCAGAAACAATTACTCTTACTTCGAGAATATCACCACTACCAGCAGTGTAGTTTATCGGAAAAGTAAGCGGATAACCATTGATAGCCTGTTGGGTCAAATCAAGTATTGAAGAATTGGGTTTTATCCAAAAAGTTTCTGGTTTCGACCAGGCACTTGTCTCGCTTCCCCGCAAAGCTCGTACTCGCCATGTGAAACCTTCGCTCGATGTTGTCATGGCAAACGAATTGGTGGTTGCACGTCGAACAACAGCGTTTAAATCAAACGAATAAGAAGTATTTCCCGAACTAAAACCGATGGTTTGAAGTTGATATTCGGTCGCATCATCAATTTTATCAAATCTAAGTGTGAGCGTTGTTCCATCAATATTTACTTTCCCATCAAGTGCGGTTAGTATTTGCGGTGTTTCTAGAATCGCAGGCGTATTCACCTTCATTGTATTTGACCAAACCCCTTCAGCAAGTCTATTTTTAGGTTTAATTCTAAGAAAATAATTTTTGTTTTTCTTCAAAAAAGACAAAGCTGTATATGCTTGTTCGCTACTTTCTCGCAGAACAATATTTTTAAAATCCAAGCCATCAGCCACTTCTATTAGGTAAGTTTCGGCTTGTAAAATCGGATTCCATGAAAAATATAAATCTTTGTTAAAATCCCATGTTTCAGCCAATTTTATGGTTTCAAAAGTATTTCTTATTTTTTGGTATCGAGTGGCAGAATTTCGATTCATTAATTCGATACAAAGTGGGTGAAAATTGTTTAATCGGCGATTACAATAGCTCATCAGCGTTCCTTTGATATTGTCGAGTGCTTCCGAATAACAGTTTCCTTCTACGGCATAACAAAAATCAATCGCTCCATTTGGCCAACTACAACTTTGAGTATGTGGCGAACCAAAATTGTGCCCGATTTCGTGAGCAATAGTTGAAATACTTTGCCATGGTGAAACATTAAATTTACCGCTCGCTACGCCACCCGCACCCGAAAATCCTTTAGAATTGAGATACATGACCACGTCACTTGGAATCCGCGACAATGAAGTATTTGTATAAGTATTACGCAGGTTTGTTAGCATTACAAAAATATCGGTCACATTATTATAAGGGTCTTTGGCTTCTTCTTTCCAAATATTTACATAAGTCAGCACCAGTTTTGTACCGATTTCATTTTCATAAATCTCAGATGTTTTCTGAATCATAGCAGCTACTTCATTTTTTATAAAGAGCGTGTCGCCATTATATTTCTTAAAAGTCTGATAATCAACATCAACTACCACTCGGCACATATAAAAATCATCAATAGCCTGTTTACGAGCCTTGCGTTCTTTGATAAATTGCGGTAATTGTTTCATGACTTCCTGAGAGATTTCGTTATCGTCAAAGCCACAAGTTATATTTTGTGCAAATGAAAATGTGGAAACTAAAAACAGGAATAGAAATACGGGAAAAGTAAATTTCATAAAAGTTTATTTGAGGGAATTTATTATTAGTTACAATATACAAAAATCAGTGAATTTTCTGAGTTTTCATCATTTTAGCAAAATAATTCACCATATTGGGTGGGTATAAAAAATGCCTCTAACAAATTATTAGAGGCATAATTTTATAGAATACTATTTCTTACTTCAACTTCTCCAATTCAGACTTCACAAAATCCATCAATTCGGAGATATATTCCTTCGAGAAATCGAATTTAACGTTGGCAGCTTCGTAAATCTTACCTATGGTTGTGGTATAGCCCAATTTTAGGGCATTTAAATAACCATCAAGTCCTTTTTGGGCATCCTGTTTGTAATTTCTCCAAACACTGATTGCTCCCAACTGGGCCATTCCGTACTCGATGTAATAGAACGGAACTTCGTAAATATGCAACTGACGCTGCCAATTATATTTTTTAAATTGCTCAAAACCTTTCCAATTAGTAACCGAATCTGAGAATTGTTCAAAAGTTTTCACCCATTGCGTTTGGCGTTCTTCGATTGTGTGTGAAGGGTTTTCATAAATCCAATGTTGGAATTTATCAACTGTTGCAATCCACGGCAAAACCTCCAAAATATCTTCTAAATGCTCAATTTTAGCACGTTTTAGGTCTTCTTCATTCTCGAAAAACACGCCCCAATGCTCCATAGAAATCAACTCCATCGACATAGAAGCCAATTCGGCAACCTCAGAAGTTGTACTACGGAAGGAGTTTAGCGGTAAATCACGCACCTCGAAAGAGTGAATGGCGTGACCGCCCTCGTGAACCATCGTGACCACATCACGCAGGCTCGAAGTGGCATTCATAAAAATAAAGGGCACCCCGATTTCTTCGAGTGGATAGTTGTATCCGCCTGGAGCTTTTCCTTTGCGAGATTCAACATCAAAATGCCCCATGCGACGCATTATACGAATATAATCAGCCAATTTTGGGTTGATTCTTAAGAAACATTCAACGGTTTTGTCAAGCAAATCTTCGCCATTACTGAAAGGCTTAAGGGCGGGTTTTCCATCGGGGTCAACTTTCAAATCCCACGGACGAAGTTCATCAACATTCAATTTTGTTTTGCGTTCTTTGGCCATTTCATTAACTAAAGGCACAACGGTTTCGGCCACAGCTTCATGAAAATTGAAACAATCTTTTGGCGTATAATCGAAACGCCCCATGGCAGCAAACATATAATCACGGAAATTTAAGAACCCCGCATTTATGGCCAACTGGTGGCGTAAATCTCGTAATTCGTTGAATAGTGCGTCGAGTTTCTCATGGTCTTGATATCGGCGTTCGGCAATTTTTTTCCAAGCCTCCTCACGAATCTCACGATTTGGCGACTGAATTAAATCACCTGCTTTTGGCAAGGTTATTTCTTCGTCATTGATGTTTACGGTCATTGCTGCCGTAGTTGATTGATATTCAGTTTGTTTGGTCTGAATTTGTGTTTCAATCGGAATATTTTCTTCACGAAAAATCTCAACCGATTTTTTCATTCCACGAATTGTGATGAAGAAGCCTTCTTCATTTAATTCGCCCAAAAATGCACTTTCGAGTGCTTTTTTATTGAGTTGGTCACTGTAAACTGAGAGTTCGGGCTGAATTTCTTCCACAAAAAACTGGTAGTTTTTTTGGTTTTCCTCGCTGACGGTATCACAAGTCATTTTGATGTATCGCCAGGCCAAATTTTCTGACAAATACGACTCTAACTCGCTGCGATCGATAAACCATTGACGTAATTCTTGGGCATTTATAATCGAACGGCTTATTAAATTTTCGTAAAGTGGTTTTAAATCTTGCCACGAAGTCAAGGCAAATTCTTCACCAATAAATGTGCGTGGTTTTCGCTGTGGTATTTCTATTTCTTGCATTTTTTTTGATTTGAGATATGGGATTCAAGTACTATTCGGGATATGAGAATTTTCTTTCTTTTATCAAGCATCCAAAATTACCGTTTAAACTCATCCAAACAACGATAAACTTCAAAAGTTAGGTCATAGTCATTGGCGGTAAGCACAAAATTATCTGGCAAATTACAAAACTTCATAAAATACTTTAATTCCTGCCCTTTGAGTTTTGTTACAAATGAAATGTATTCAGAGCTATAACGATACTCAACTAAGAGTTTCTTGAGGTCTTCTTGCTTCATGGCTGCTAGTTTTCGGCGAGATTTCCCTTCTTTGCTGAAAAGTTCGTATAATCCATCAATAGAAATACCAATTGTGCCTGGCGTTGAAGTATTCGTATTAATTAGGTTAGCAATGTCTTTCCATTTTAGCTTATTTGACGCTTCAGGCGAACCCATTAATTCTTCAATTTGTTGCTTAACTTGTTCCGAACGCTTATCTCTGACAACAACTTCTTTCAAAGCAATGGCATCCTGCCGCATTTCAATGACGGGTTCTAAATTTACACCGTCCCAAGCAATGCCCACAGCTTTATAACCAACCGATGTAATTTTGATAGAATCGCCTTTCGATGCTCGCACCAAAAAATTGCCGTTATCGCCTGTTTTTGTGATTTGTCGGGTCTCTTTATTTACGACCGTTGCCGAAGGAAATGGTTTTCCTGTTCCTTTATCAATAACTTTACCTAGAACATAAGACTTTTGGGCAAAGGTAGAAATAACCCCTAAGCCCTGCCAAAAGATAAGAAAAACAACAAAAACTTTTATTCCTCTACCTTTCGGGGAAGAGTTAGGGGCGACCGTCGCTACGGCAAGGCTATTTAATTTGTCCATTCAAAATGATGTATTTCACTTCTTTGTCTTTTGTAAGCAAAAAACTCGCTGTTTCGTCGAGGTTAATTTCTTGATTTTGTATTTCTTTTTCTGAAACTTTATATTTCTGCAAAACTTGTAAAACGTCACCCGCAGGAAATTCCTTCAATAAACTCACTGTCAAACCTTTAGCATCAATTTCTTTGATTCCCCAAAAAGTAGAAAGGTCTCCGAGGTCTTCTATAACGCTCGAAAGCACAAAATCAGTAGCGTTATTGATATTTTTTTCGCTAAGATTAATGCCAATATCTTTGATTATGGTTTTCCCATTCTGCACAAATTTGGCATTTCTAATGAGTAAGTCAAACAAATATCGGTCGTTTTTCGGAATAGCTTCGTAAGTTTTAAGCTCAAATTTTGTGTATGATTGTTCAGAAATTGCTTGTAATCCAGTCAGAATCGCTAAGAAATTAAGTTTTCTGATGAATTGCTTTTCGGTATCTTCTTTATATCCACCCGATTCAATCAAAATCAAACTACTTCCCCACTTGGCAATATTATCACCAAAAGCACGAGGTTCGTGGTCGTCATTCCAGCGTCCCAAATGCCCAGGAATAAATTGTTGGAGCGTTTGGTGCATGCTGCATATCACTTGCATGGCTCTTGTTCGGGCAGAATTCCATTCTTTTGCATAATTGTATGACGTTGGCAAGAATGAAATCGATGCTTGATTTCCACTTGCTCCTGCACTGTATTTGGTATTTTTATCGTGCAAATTAAAAGAAAACTCAGGTCGAATCTCGTCTTGTAGTTTCTTCAATAATGCACCTTCGGGAGTCTGAAAACGTAGGGCATCACGGTTCATATCAATATCAGTAGCGGTGCGTCTTTGAAAACGCTCTGCCCCGTCGGGATTGAGCATGGGTACGTAATAAAGCGTACAATTTTCAAGAATTTTGCTTCTTAAAGTATCAAATCCATCGTTTTTCTTTTCAAAGAAGTTAAAAATATCAAACAACGCCATCGTAGCGGTGGCTTCGTCACCATGCATTTGCGACCACAACAAAACTTTAGTTTTGCCACTTCCCATCTTGATTTGATAAATCTCTCGTTCTTCAAAAGACTTACCGATTTTCTCGACCGAAAAAGGTAATTTTTCTATCAAAGGAACAATGTCTTTGTGCTTAAAACGGCGTTTTGTGAGGCTCTGTTCTTTGATTTGTTCGTGAATATCGAATAATTGTTTTGAAAAATTTGGGAGTTTTGGCTGTGCAATCGCTGACATATTGGTTAGAAATATGATAATTACTGAAAACACAAAGGTAAGGCGTTTGTGAAGAAGTTCCATAGGTCTACAGAAAGATTAAATGATTTGTAAAGATAAAATTTCTTTCGACAGTCTTATCAAATTTGAATAAATATCCGGTGAGCTTATGAATCGAATCGGAATTTATAAGGCCAATTTTATTGAAAAATATTACTTACCACAACATTTTTTGTATTTTTTGCCACTTCCGCAAGCACAAAAATCGTTCCGTTTTTGGATTTGTGGTTCTGCGGATGTTGAGACTATAATTCCACTCAAATAATACCATTGACCATTTTCTTTGACAAAAGTAGATTTTTCATGATGGATTTGAATTGTTCCAGTATTATCAATATAAGAGGCTTTAAATTCAACTTCACCATCTTCTTCGTTGAATTTTCCTTTTTGTGTACCAATAACTTCCAATTTTTGCCATTGATTAGCTACCGCCCACGCTTGAATATCTGTTTCATCGAAGTTTTTTTGTTGGGTTGGATAAGTAGTTGCAATCAAATATTGCACATCAACCACCACATAAGCCGAATATCTCGAACGCATCAGTTGCTCGGCTGTTTGGGCAGATTTTTCACCCGAAATTATTTGTTCACAACAGTCGGAAAATGGTTTGGTTTCGCCACAATAGCACATAAATTAAATGTAAGAATAGTAAAGTTAAAGCTTAATAACGAGTTAATTACTGAGACACAAGAAACGAAACACGGGCTTCGAGATAAAGCTACCAAGCTTGATTAAAGAACAAAATTAATTAATATATTCTTAACTTATATTTTCGTCTCAGTTGCTTAATAAGACATTAGCTTAATTGAGTTTGTATAAATGTTTTTGTATTTCTCTCAAAGACTTCTAAAAGCCTGTTTCTTTCAAAAACTTATCAATTTTCTCCATCAATTCTTTTTTTGCATAAGCAGGACTCGAATGTCCCGCCTCAGGAATAAATTCAATTTGCACTTTCAAACCTTTGCTTTTATAAGCACTCATCAACTCAATCGACTGATTGATAGGTACTTGAATATCTTGCTCGCCATGCACAATAAAAAGCGGCGGGTCTGAGGCATCAACTTGATAAACTGGACTTGCCAATTTTGCCAATTCGGTAACTTGGTCTAAAGGCTTGCCAAGCAAAATTGCCAGTGCTGGCAGACGAACATTCAAGCCATGATGAGTTGATTGATTGAGAATAGTCAGAAAATTAGTAGGTCCATAAAAATCAATACAGCCTTGCACCGACGATGAGGTTTTGGTAAAATCGCCTAAATTACCTACTAAAACTGTATTATTATTGGTAGTAGCAACCAAAGCCGCCAAATGTCCACCTGACGAACTTCCCCAAATAATAATTTTATCAGCTTTATAGCCAAATTTGCTAGCATTTGCTCTTAGAAAACGAATCGCAGCCTTAATATCATGCACATCGGCAGGAAATGGTTTTTCGGTGCTCGCATGAAAATCAACACTTGCTAAGGCGTATCCGAAGGGCAATAATCCTAGAGGTGGGTTTTCTTTACTTCCAGTATTCCATGCTCCGCCATGCACCCAAACAATCAGATAAGGCTCTTTTTTTGCTTTTGGTTTATAAATATCAAGTTTGAGTTTCTTGCCATCAACTTCGGCATACGTAATATCTTTCGAGATTTCGATGTCGTTTTGGGCGATAATTTTTAAAGAAAAATAGAAAAGTAGAAAAAGAGTTAGGCTTGTTTTCATTATTTTTTGGTTGAAATTTTGAACTAATTTATAGGATATTTTTACCTAAACCTAAAATGTTTCTAAAATATAATTTGGGTATTTGTGGGTGCGTTTTTGTAAATTTTTAAACAAAAAGTAAAATAAAATTTGGAAAGATTATTTTTATTGACAGTTATTGTACAAAATATAAACTCCAAAAATTATGGATGCTATAAAAAAGACGTTTGGTGAATTAATATGACAGCACCGTGAACAGCAAAATTTAACTTTTTGCGTAAAGTAGCGGCACTCCTTGATATTGATACCAATACGCTCGCCAAATTTGAGAAAACCCATCGTCACTCCAATCGTGAGCATATCACGAATTTGCCCGGGCTATTTGCCTTAGATGAACAAGAACTATTAATGCTATATCTCTCCGACCGAAGAAATAAACATTTTATCAATCGACTTTTTGATAGAGATACCTTGATACTCCAAGCTTATAATTTCAATTTTTTGTTTGTGATAGCGGCTTATATTCAGAGTAGTACAACACAAAAAGAACAATTTAAGAAAAACACAATAACGGTATTTAGAAGTAAATTGATTGCTTATATGAATAAAAACTTTGAGTTCAAAAAAATCATTTCAGATGATATTGAGCAATTTGTAGAACAAAATTTTAGAAAACTACAAGGCAAAATTTATCGCCCATCGGGCTGGGAAGATGAACTATTGATAGCGGTGGAAAAATGAACAAGTGTATTTGAATATTTCGAGAATTGTAAAATTGAATCTTACGATTTAAGTATTTAATAAGGTATATTTCTCAGCTTTTTTGCCTAATTTTGAACTTTCTAAGCAATTACTAAACCCAATTATATGCGTAAAATTTATTTATTCCTTGCGATTTTGGCGGTAGCTATCACGGCTTGTCAGAAAGATGGTATTCCAGAAGATGACCAAATAGCTAGCTACGTTACGAGCAAAAATCTAACTGTTACTGAAAAAACAGCCTCTGGTTTGCGTTATATTGTCACAAAAGCCAATCCAACGGGGGCAGCTTTGAAAGCAGGACAAAACATCAATGTAAATTATGCAGGAACATTTTTGTCTGGAAAATCTTTTGACTCAGGAAACTTCAGTTTTGTATTAGGTGCAGGTCGTGTAGTTAAAGGTTTTGATGAAGGAATCGCAAAAATGAGAGTAGGAGAAAAAGCAATAATTATTTTTCCTTCAACTTTGGGTTATGGTTCGTCGGGCTCTGGGTCAATCCCTGCAAATTCCCCCTTAGTTTTTGATATAGAAGTAGTTTCGGCAAGGTAATATAAGGTCTATGCAAATGCTAAGACTAAACACTCAAATTAGTATTTAATTTAAATTTAATAATAATGGAAGCATACGAAAAAGATGGCTTTTCGGGTACAGAAGATGAGCAAATCGAAAGTTATATCAATTGTAAAAACTTGGTTATCACCGAGAAAACTACTTCGGGTTTACGCTTTATTTTAACTTCACCAAACGAAGCAGGTACGGTTTTAGCAGCAAGACAAAACGTTACGGTAAAATACGCAGGAAGACTCCTATCTGACGAACAATTCGATGAAGGTACTTTTAGTTTTATTTTGGGCGTTGGGCAAGTAGTTGGTGGTTTCGACGAAGGAATTGCCAAATTGAAAGTAGGCGAAAAAGGTACAATTATTTTTCCTTCGTCGTTGGGTTATGGCTCACGTGGTGCAGGAAGAGATATTCCAGGTTATTCTCCTCTGGTTTTCGATATCGAAATTGTTTCGGCAACATAAACTAAACTTGATTATTCTTATAGAGGTCTGTACATTTATTGTACAGACCTCTTTGCATTTTTGGGGCGATAATATTTTTTAAATAAGACAATGAAAACTGCTCAATAGAGGTAAAACCTTAGTGAGTATAATAATTTTAAGTTTTTTTATAAGATTATGGCTTTTATATCAATTATTATTATCTTTATTAAATATTTTTGATAACTGCTCTTTCAAAGAAATACTATTAAATTATTGTTCAATATTCTATTCAATATAAACTATTCCTAACCGATGAAAAGTATAGTTTTTAAGGCTAAAACTTTTTTCTTTTTGCTACTTACGAGCATAAGTTTGGCAACAATTGTGTGGAATTGTACTACTTCTTCTGCTGAAACGGGGTCAATCCCCGATGAGGTTGATTTTAATTTCCATATCCGCCCGATCCTTTCCGACCGTTGTTTCAAATGTCACGGCCCCGATGTTAATAAACGCGAAGCAAACCTACGTCTCGATACACCCGAAGGTGCGTATGCGGCCTTGAAAGATAACCCAAAAGCCCATGCAATTATGGCTGGAAGTTTAGAGAAATCAGAGGTTTATCAGCGTATTATTGCTAAAGATACTGCAGTTTTGATGCCACCGCCTTCATCGAACTTGAAACTGACTAAACACGAAATCGAATTGATTGCTAAATGGATAAAACAAGGGGCAAAATATAAACCTCACTGGGCGTTTATTGTCCCACAAAAACCAAAGTTACCCGAAGCCGACGAAGATTGGATAAAGAATGAAATTGACAATTTCGTTTATGCGAAAATGGACGACAAAGGACTGAAACCCAACGAAGAAGTCGACAAAGAACGCTTGCTAAAACGTGTAAGTTTCGATCTTATTGGACTACCACCGACTATCGAAATGCAAGAGCGTTTCTTGAAAGATAATTCGCCAAATGCTTACGAGAAAATTGTTGATGAATTATTAAAAAACAAGCATTACGGCGAAAAAATGGCCATTTCATGGCTAGATGTGGCTCGATATGCCGATTCGCATGGTTATCAAGATGATGGACTACGCACCATGTGGCCATGGCGAGATTGGGTGATTCATGCTTTTAATTCAAATTATCCATATAGCAAATTTTTGACTTGGCAGCTGGCAGGAGATTTATTGCCCAACCCAAGTAAAGAAATGTTGTTGGCAACTGGTTTTAACCGAAATCATAAAATCACGCAAGAAGGTGGCGTAATTGATGAAGAATACCGCATTGAATATGTGACCGACCGTACAAATACTTTCGGCAAATCGTTTTTGGCTCTTACTTTTGAGTGTGCCCACTGCCACGACCATAAATACGACCCGATTTCGCAAAGAGATTATTATCGAACCTTCGCTTTCTTCAATCAAGTGCCAGAAAAGGGGCTTTTTGGAACAATTGATGCTTCGTTTGCCGACCCACCAAATATGAAAATCACGACTGAAGACGTAAATTCTATTTTGAAATTTATCAACAAAAAAGATACGGCAAAAGTAATGGTCATGGTGATGAAAGACACCTCTAAGGTGCGTCCTACTTATATTCTGAATCGTGGAAATTATGATTCGCACGGAGAGCTTGTTGGTGTCGGAATACCGAAAGCAATCATGCCATTTGATACCAATAAATTAGAAAAAAATCGACTTGGCTTAGCGAAATGGATGCTAAATGATAAAAATCCGCTGACGGCACGAGTTTATGTCAATCGACTTTGGGCATCATTTTTCGGTCGAGGAATTGTGAAAACCTTAGGTGATTTTGGAATGCAAGGAGAATTACCATCGCACCCCGAATTGCTCGATTGGCTGGCGGTAGATTTCAAACAAAACGGATGGAATGTAAAGCGTTTGGTAAAACAAATAGTAATGTCGGCCACTTATCGACAATCTTCGACTATTACAGAAAAACATTTGAAAACTGACCCTGAAAATATATTTTTGGCTCGCTCAACTCGAATGCGTTTCCCAGCAGAGAATGTGCGTGATCACATTTTGGCAAGTAGCGGAGTGCTGAATGAAGAAATCGGCGGCCCAAGTGTGAAACCTTACCAACCAAAAGGACTTTGGGAAGTGGCAACTTCAGGCCGTGGAACGCTATCAAGATACGTACAAGATCACGAGTCAGACCTTTATCGTCGGGGAATGTATGTGTTTATTAAGCGAACTGTTCCGCCACCGTCAATGCTTATTTTTGATGCTAGCAACCGTGACCAATGCGAAGTTCAACGCAGCCGAACAAACACGCCACTGCAAGCATTGGCTATGATGAATGACCCACAAACAATGGAAGGTTCGAGGGTTTTAGCAGAGAATTTAATGAGCGAAAATATATCTTTGGAAACCAAGCTTGAAAAAGCATTCCGACGCATTATATGCCGAAAACCTAAAGCTAAAGAATTAGAGATTTTAACCCTATATTTTGAATCAGAAAGTGACTTTTTTAAGAAAAACACAAAAAAAGCTGACATGATGCTCAAAATCGGCGAATTTAAGCAAAAAACCATAAAAGATAAAAACGCAACCGCCGCTCTGATGCAAACTATCCAAATGATTTTTAATATGGAAGAAGCGATTGTTAGGGGGTGAAATAAGAGTTTAACCCCATTCGGGGCGGCAGCTGTTGCTGCCATAGTTTTTATCTCGAATCTTTATTCCGGAGGTTTCACCTACGGCTATTCATGTTAAAGCCCTTTAAGGCTTTTTGAAAAGAATTATTTAAGAGTTAATAAACCACGAAGTGGTTAAACTCGAATAGCCACGATTAAAAATCGTGGGAAAAAAGAGCATTTACAAACTGACCCTGAAAGGGTCAAACATCATAGAAAGATAAATGGGAACTTTCACACAAACACTTTACCAAATAGTTTTCAGTACAAAATATCGAAAAAAGACACTTTCTAAAGATGAACGTCCCGAATTATTCAAATCAATTTGGGGTATTTTAAAGAATAATAAAGGTCATTTGTATAGAATCAATGGTATAGAAGACCACATTCATATTATCACAAGTCTTCATCCTTCTGTATCATTGGCAAATTTGGTGAAGGATATAAAATTAGGAAGTACAAGTTTTATTAAAGAGAAAAAGATTTTTCCCAATTTCGGAGGTTGGCAAGATGGATATTCAGCCTTCACGTATTCAATTGATTCAAAAGACAATTTGATAAAATACGTCAAAAATCAAGAAGAACATCATAAAGAAACGACATTCAAAGAGGAGTTAATTGAATTATTAAATGAACATGGAATTGAATTTGATGAAAAATATTTAGATTAATATTTTTAAGTTTAATCCCGAATGGAATTCCCCGTTTTGGATTGTGGATTCGCAAATTATTATTTGCAATAACCATAACAATCGCTGCGGTTTAAGCCCGAAGGGCTTTAACTTGAATAGCTACGATTGAAAATCGTGGAAAATGTAAAAGGAAATAAGCTAGCCCCAAAAGGGTCAAACAAAATTTATACTATTCAATCATTGAATTTATATGCAAAACGAATTCTTCAATCATAAACTAAACATTACCCGCCGTCACTTTTTGGGTAAGGCCGCCACTGGAATCGGGACTTTGGGTTTGGGCTCTTTGCTGATGCCAAATCTATTTAAAGGAGAAGGAAACCTCGACCAATTGCCTTTGGGTTTGCCACATTTTGCTCCTAAAGCTAAGCGAATAATCTATTTGTTTCAGAATGGAGCTCCATCACAGCTCGAAACTTTTGATTATAAGCCTACGCTCACCAAAATGATGGGTGAAGATTTGCCAGCTTCTATCCGAAATGGACAAAGGTTGACGGGTATGACTTCAAAGCAGACAAAGTTTCCATTAATGGGTTCGTTTTTTGACTTTAAGCAATATGGTCAATCGGGTGCATGGGTGAGCGATTTATTTCCCAATATGGCCAAAATCGTTGATGACCTTTGTATTATCAAAACCATGAATACCGATGCCATCAACCATGATCCTGCTCTTACATTCTTGCAGACGGGGGCTCAAGTTGGCAATCGTCCAAGTATGGGTGCATGGGCGAGTTATGGTTTAGGAAGCGAAAATAAAAACCTTCCTGCATTTTGTGTTTTGCTTTCTCGTGGTCGTGGAAACGGGCAAGGAGTTTATTCAAAACTTTGGACAAATGGTTTCTTAGACTCTACGCATCAAGGCGTGGTTTTTAGCAGTGGCGAAGACCCGATTTTGTATCTTAATGATCCTGAAGGCACGGATAAAATTGCTCGCAGAAGAATGTTGGATAAATTGGCCGAACTCAATCATTTGGGTTTTGAAGAAAACGGCGACCCCGAAGTGAAAGCCAAAGTACAGCAGTATGAAATGGCTTACAGAATGCAAACAGCCGTGCCAGAACTAACTGATTTATCAAAAGAACCTGACCATATCATAAAAATGTACGGTCCTGAGTGTTTAGTTCCAGGTACCTACGCAGCTAATGCTCTTTTGGCTCGGAAACTATCAGAATCGGGCGTAAGATTTGTACAGCTTTACCACCAAGGTTGGGATCAACACGGAAACCTTCCGAACGAAATGCCACTCCAAGCTCAAGACGTAGACCGTGCGTCGGCGGCATTGATTACCGACCTCAAACAACGTGGACTTCTAGACGAAACTTTAGTAATTTGGGGCGGAGAATTTGGCCGAACTAATTATTGTCAAGGAAGTTTCACAAAAGATAATTATGGCCGTGACCACCATCCAAGAGCATATAGTATTTGGATGGCAGGCGGAGGTGTAAAACCTGGTATTGTTTATGGTGAAACCGATGAATTTGGCTATAATATCGTGCGTGACCCTGTGCATATTCACGATTTCCATGCAACCGTTATGCACCTAATGGGCTTGAACCACGAACAACTGACCTATAAACATTTAGGTCGAAGATACCGCCTAACCGATGTAGCAGGTAATGTGATTTCGGGTCTTATGGCGTAAGAAATTATCAATGAGTGATTATTATGTTTACTATTCTGTTTGATGGGTCAAAGACTCAGAATTCAGAACTCAGAACTTAGAACTAAATGAGCCGTTTCTATAAAATTTCATCATACCTATTATTAAGTTTAAATATTCTCTTGCTGTTCTTTTTGGTGTATGAAGAGCAAGTAAGCCTTCCACTTTGGATGAGTCCGCTTGGACGGATGCACCCATTATTGCTGCATTTGCCGATAGGTTTTGTGGTGTTATTGGTGCTTTTTTCATTCTTGAAAAATGAAATCGAAACAAAAAGTTATGAACTAATCAGAACACTTTTGCTGACTTTAACAGCACTTTCGGCCGCAAGCGTGGCATTGATGGGTTTCTTTTTATCAAGAGAAGGAGGTTACGATGAGCGACTTTTACAAGTTCATAAATTCACGGGTATAGCTGTCAGTTTATTGGCCTATTTAGCAATAATTTTTGATGAAAAATTAATCTCTAAAACGTATTCTAATTGGGCATTATTGGGCATTATGGCCATTGCTGGACATTTCGGGGCGGGCATTACGCACGGTGAAAATTATTTGTTTGAAGCGTGGCAAAAAACAGATACTGCTCCACAGATTTCAGAGAATGACCCTATGTATAAAGCCGCCATTTTTCCAATTCTCGAAGCTAAATGCGTGGCTTGTCATAACGATGATAAAACCAAAGGCCAACTCAATATGAGTAGTATTGAAAAGATTCTGAAAGGTGGAAAGAATGGTTTGATTTGGAAAGTCGGCGACGCTTTGAATAGTCACATTGTTCAGCGAGCAAATTTACCGCTTGAACACAAAGATCACATGCCACCAAAAGGCAAACCACAACTAACAACCGATGAAATTGCTCTATTGTCTGCCTGGATAAACGAAGGAGCGGATGTAAAAAAAGCCTTTAAAAACTACTTGGCAAGTTCAGAAACGAAAAAAATTGCTTCAAAACTAGTTAGCACCAAATCAGTAGTCACAGAAGCCAAAGTTTATACTTTTTCGATGCCATCAGAGTCGGATTTAGCTGCTGTGAATACTCCTTTTTGTTCGGTTTTCCCATTTGCCAGTGGTTCGCCAGCATTGCAGGCTGATTTTTTTGTGAGTAAGAAATTCGACCGAAAAGTTTTAGAAAATCTCTCAAAAGTCGGAGAGCAAATGGTGATTTTGAATCTATCGAAAATGCCATTAAAAGATGAAGATTTAGCTTTGATTGCTAATTTTCCGAACCTTGAAAAACTCATTCTTAACCAAACTGATATTACTGGAAATACTTTAGAACAGCTCAAAAAATGCAAGAATTTGGAGTCTGTTGCATTGGCAGGCACTAAAATTTCTAAAGAAAACCTTCAAAAAATACTTGATTTACCAAGACTAAAAGAGGTTTTTATATGGAATACCGATATTAATGAGGTTGCCGTAAATGAACTCGGAAAGAAATATACCAAAATAAAATTTGATAAGGGAGGAATTGATAATCCAAATGAGATTTTGCAACTCAACCCACCAATATTGGTCAATGAAGGTTTTATCATCAAAACCAGTGCACCAATTACTCTTAAGCACACCCTCAAAAATGTAAAGATTCGCTATACAATTGATGGTTCTGAACCTGACTCAACGACAGTAAATATCTACGAAAAACCAATAGTAATTGAAAGTTACACTAAATTCAAAGCCGTGGCAACCAAAGAAAATTGGTATGCTAGCAAAAAAGTTGAATACAGTTTCTTCAAGTCGAGTTATGTGGCTGATAGTGTATATTTGCTCAATTCGCCTGACCCAAAACATGCCGGTAAAGGTGGAACAACTTTAAAAGATTTGAAAAAAGGGCCAAACGATAATTTTGGCGATAAAGCATGGTTGGGTTATCGTGAAAAAGAATTTGTAGGGTTGTTTGAGTTCAAGAAGGTTCAACCCATTAAAGGCTTAACAATCAGTTATTTACAAAAAATGGATTCTTTTATTTTGCCGCCAATGATTATTGAAGTTTGGGCTGGAAATAACAAATCTGATTTTAAAATCATTCAGAAGCTTAGGCCAAAGCAACCTGAAAAAATGGAGAGGAATGCTAATTTAGGATTACAAATCCCTTTCTCACAGGGCTCATACAAAATGATAAAATTGGTCATAAAGCCGGTGTCAAAACTTCCTTCTTGGCACCCTGGAAAAGGTCAGAAAGGCTGGTTTTTTGTCGATGAAGTATTTTTTAATTGATTTATTGACTTAATTTGAGGTATTAATACCGATGTCTATTGATGTCATTGCCTAAAATAAGTTTCCCTGTGATTAGAAAAATTGAATATAGGCAAAATTGTTTAAAACATTGATTTGGGTTTTGTTTTAATTTAACGCAAATTCAAAGAGTTAATTTAGGCTTGTTTTCATTATTCAGATCTTTCTTCAAATGCTACTAAGGTCTTATCACCGATAGCTGAATGAGATTTACAATTATTATACGTTTCAATTGCTCTTTTGAATTACTTTTCTAATAGCTCAAAAGTTGTAATATTATAATGTTCGATCGACCGTTTAAACATATATATATTTTTTGTTATACCTTAAATTCTTTCAATTTGTGCATTTTCATAAACTTCGTTGCACACACTAATTTAGATTTGGGCATCGTTTAGCAGAGCAATGTACTGCTCACTAAAATATTGTCCTACTCAATCAGAATGACGTGTCAAAAGACAATTACTTACTGCTCAAGTACTCACATCATATATTATCAATAAATCATATATATTTACTAGGATTTATTGACTGCTTTTTAGAAATATAACTTCAAATAAAATTTCTCTAAGAAAAACAGAGTTTTCTCTAATAAATAGCTTGTTGCTTTAATTAAAAAAGGTATAAGTTTCATATTAAAAAAATTATTATTTCAATAAAAAAGGTAGTTCCAATTATTGAAAATAAACACCACCATTTTTGTCCATTAGAACAATGTATTTATTGAAAAACAACATAAATGTCCATTACGCACTAATTTTGGAGAAGCAACCATAAAAATGGCACGTTTTCTTTTGAAAACGTGCCATTTTTATGTCTCCTCAAGAAGTTATTACTCCAACGGATGCTCTAAAAGCAATTTTGATACATTATAAATATCCTTCTGATTGGCTACAGAAGCACGTACAATTTTCACTTTTTCGGGCGAAATTACCGATGCTTTATTGCCAAACGAATTTCTAACGTAAGTCAAAACTGCCGCTACTTCTTTGTCGTCGAGTAAACCTTCAAACGGTGTCATTGGTACTTGTCCTGGGTAAGTTTTGCCGTTTACGTCTATTTGTCCAAGCAAGCCTTTTAGTACAATTTTAATGGCTCGCTCTTCATTGCCAGTTACCCATTTCGTTCCTGCCAATGGCGGAAACCCCGAAGCCGAAAGACCTTCTCCATTTGATTGATGACAGGTCGTGCAATAGCCTTCTTTTGAGTAAATAGTTTTGCCTAATTTGAAAAGCACTAAGTCTTCACCTTTTAAAATTGAGGCCACTTCTGCTTCTTTTTTCTTTCTTACATTCTCGCCTTTTAGGTGAGCAACGGCCGTTTCATGAGCATGAATCATCCATTCGTCCATTGGATTCTTTTTGGCTTCCGCTAAAATCGGCAAACCTTTTTCTTTACCAATCCACGAAGTTGCCACGATGGCATCTAATCTCACTCGACTGTTTTCGTCTCCTACAGCTTGCATTAATAAAGCCGCTTGGTCAGGCACTTGATGCCCCACAAAACGTAAAACCTCTACCGCTGCCGCTCTTGCATGATAATCTTTGGCCTTGAGCATTTGGCGTAGTAGTTTTTGGTCAACTTTATTCAAACCCCAAGTTACCCACAGAGCCTCCAAAATATTATGTTCGTAGCGAGGGTCATTTTTGTCTAAACTAGCAACCCATTTTGTAATTTTCGGTAAAACATCGGCGGCATTTCTTCCTCGTAATTCTCTGCGTGTGCGGTAACGAGTACGATATTCGGGCAATTTTAAATTATCGAGCAAAGTTTCTATACTTACACCGTCAATCTTTGCCGGAGTTATCAGTGGTCGTGACGGGTAAGTAACTCGATACACACGTCCATGCACGTGGTCACGTAATGGGTCACGAGCATTATGCTGCATATGTCCGATTAGAATATTATGCCAGTCGATAACATACAATGAACCATCGGGAGCAATTTCCATATCAACTGGGCGAAAATTTCGGTCCTCGCTCACTATTAAATCTTGACGGTGTTTGGTTTTATAACCAGTGCCATCATCTTTTATCGAATGTTGTTTTGTACCCAAAAATCCAATGGTATTATTGATGAGCATATCGCCTTGAACTTCATCGGGGAAGTGGCGACTCCACAAAAATTCAAGTCCTGAAGTTGGACGAACCATGTGGTCTTTTTCTATCAATTGAAAGCCTTTGTGCGTAGCTTCACCATAACGTGGAAGTACGGTTCCGGGCATCATCCAACGTACATCGGGGCTTGAAGTTTCAGCAAAAAATGGTTGTCCCCAATCATCAAAAGCAATTCCCCAAGGGTTCGGAATTGATAATTGAGCGGTGCGTTCGAGCTTGTGCAATTGCGGAGAATATCTATAAAATCCGCCATTAGTAGCCCGCACAGTTCCGTATGGAGTTTCGACGTTTGTGTGCAAGAAAACACCTTCACCGCCATAAATTGCACCTGATGGGTCGGCACAAAATGCACTATTATTATGATGCGTATCGTGGTCATCGAAGCCACTGAGCAAGATTTCTATTTTATCGGCTTTATCATCGCCATTGGTATCGGTAAAAAGTTTAAGGTTTGTTCCTTGCGAAACATATACGCCTTCAGGAGCAATTTCAAAACCTAAAGGCAAATGCAAACCTTCAACAAAAACGGTTTGTTTGTCGGCCTTGCCATCATTATTAGTATCTTCCAAAATCAAAATTTTATCATTTGGTTTGGCATCACCGGGTTTATAATGCGGATAACTCGGCATCGTAGCAACCCACAAACGCCCTTTGTTATCGAACGACATTTGTACTGGATTTGCCAAATCATTAAATTCTTTTTCGGAAGCAAAAAGCTCGATTTTATAGCCTGCAGGCACTTTTAGCTTATCGAGTGCATCTTGTCCATACAAATATTCAAGACTACCATTTTTTTCTGGATTAAAATTAGTTGTTACCGTTGGCAAACTTCGCGTGTTTTTATCAGCAGCCGCAACGTCCATTTTTTCACCTTTTGCAGCCATTAACCAAATAGCATTATCACGAATATCGGTCATTTGACGAATCTTTTCGATTTCAGCAGGGTAATTTTCTGGCCCAAAAGGATTGTATCGACGACCGTAAGCATGAACTCCATTCGGAATTTTGTAGTCGTTGTGCCACATCCAGTTTTTTTCCATTACAGCAGAATGAATCAATGCTCGATTTGTCTCAGCTTTGGCAGAAGTTTTACCAAAAATTTTGTCAGAAAGTAAAAGACCGAGCTTTTTATAACCTTCATCGTTTAATTGTGAGCCATCAATCGTCAATGGCTCGGCGATACTGGCATACCACGCTTTTGAAGGTGTAAAAGCATCGACAAACAACACTTTGTTTGCTATTGAAACTTCACGCATGGCATTGGTGTAAAGCAAAAGGTTTTCATTTTCTTTTACACCATTTGGTAAATCATATTTTGTTGATAAATCTTCAAAAGCGATGGGCGAAACAATAGCCAATTGTGGAGCGGCAACTCCATTGTATTTTTGACTTAAAGTATATTTAATAAAAGCATCCAATTCGGCTTTGAAATTTGCCAAACCTGCTTTGCCTTGAAATGATTCGCTATAACCAAAAAATGCAATAATTACATCAGTTTTTAGACGAGTTAGCCATTGATCGGGATAATCAAAGTGACCTTCGCTGCCTGAGTTTTTGGCATATTCATTTTGAAATTTTTCTGCTCCTGCAAATGCCCATGGTAGATTTCGACTAGCGTGCGGACGAAAACCTGGGGTGTCGCCACCATCACACATATTGCGAATAACGAGAGAATTTTCTGGGTAACGCACGTGCATTTCAGTCTCGAAATGGTCGTAGTTTATCATACGTGAACCAAGATTTCCACCGATAAGTGAAATATGGCTTCCTTTTTCTACTTTGATAATATCAAGCGGAGCAGGTAAAAACGAACTGACCAGAAAAACTGTCAGTACGAATAATGTGAGTAATATTTTGATGTTGATTTTCATGTTCTTGAGTTAAGGTTGGGGCTGGGTTCGGTTATGCTCACCCACCGTGACAGAGGTACGATAGCTGAACGTTGTCGAAGCTATTTCACCATGCCACGATATGGTACATTAATATCTATTTTTCCTTTCCAATTTTTAGGTACTTTTTTGCCCAATTCCCAATGAATTGCATTAATAACAAGGCGTTGGAAAGCTTCTACTTGAAAATCTTCGGGATGTCCCATTGTGGTAGTGAAAACTTTCGCACCAAACGAATTTGTGCCTGTCCATGCAACGGGATTTTCGATGGCGGCTTTATCAGGGTTAACTGACTTTCCCATCAACAACCATTCTGACCCTTTGGTGGGATAATCGGGCAGAACTCGATATAACCATGAACGCACATGGAAACTTGGAGCAACGCCAGTCAGAATCGGGTGGTTTTTACCCGCTTCAATGATCGAAACATCCGTGCTACTTTCGTGTCCATAATGCGTATGAGCTGCTTTTCCACCCCAGCCCGGAGGAGCATTAAGTGCAAATTCGCCAAATGCATTCCAACGTACAGATGCATCACCTTTCGGAAAATTGAAAGCGTGAGTTGTTGTTCGGAAACCCATGACTGGCTTTCCAGATTTAAGATATTTATCAATGTATTCGAGTTGCTCAGGCGGTAATTGTCGCCAACGGAGGTAAAAAACTGCCAAATCAGCTTCTTGCAAAGCCTCCAAACCTGGAATGTCTTTTTCAGCATTTTGGTTAGGGTAGGCCTTTAAGACTTTGGTTCGGAAACCGTAGTTTTTTTCAATCTCGGCAGCGATTAATGGAAGAGTAAATTCGCCACTATACTCATGGTCGCCAGTGACGAAGACAATTAACGGCTGTTTTTTAGTTTGTGCAGTTGCCTGATGCCCAAACGCAACAAGCAGCACAAAACTCAGTAATAAAAAAGTTTTACGCATTATAGTTTTATAAATTGAAGGTTGAGTAAAGTTTGTGGCTTAAAGCCAATAAATGGCAGTATTTCAGTCACCAAACTTTTAACCATAAAAATAAGTAATAATTTTATTATATCTCAATTAGGCGAAAGAATATTATTAAGAAAATTTAAGAATCAATTCAGCATTCTATAGACTTCAGCATAATTTTAGAAAAAAGCAGATTAAAAGCATTCATTTTTTCAAATATAATATTGACATAACTTTTTATTTCTAATTATGCCTTAGCTTTGTGGTCACTATATTGTAGCAAGACTTTCTATATTAGCAAATATGCCCAAAATATCTGTACTGATGGCAGTATATGATACTGATTTTTCTCTAGTTAAACGTGCGATTGATTCTGTATTAAATCAAGATTTTCAAGATTTTGAAATGATTGTCATTGATGACGGTAGTCAGAATGGAACCCAAAATCAACTATTAAATTACGTAATTCAAAACGAAATTAAAATCAGCTACCTACGCCATGCTAATTGTGGACAGTCCGAGTCGATTAATCGAGGTATTTTGAATAGTACTGGTGAATATATCACTATTTTGGATGCTGACGACGAGTATAAACCCAATCATTTATCTTCTTGCCTAATTGCTATAGAATCATTGGATTTGATTGCCTCTACAACCGAAACCATTGTAGATAGTTTAGATGATTTTTTTGTACCTGATAAGTATGACCAAAATCAGCTTATTCACGTTGACGATTGTATCTTATTTGCTACTTTGTTTGGGAAAAAAGATGTTTTTATGAACCTAAAGTTTCAGAAAAAATATGCTGCTGATGCTCAATTTTATGAAAGTGCATCACAAAAATATGAGGTAAAGAAAGTAAATTTACGTACCTACATTTACTATCGCAATATACCGAATAGTACCTGTGCGAAAATCAAAAATGCTACCTTTACTAACTTCACCAATAAAAATTCGTATGTCCACTTTCCCAACTCATAAAAACGTAGTCATGGCGTGCCATATTACTGGCATTTATGATGTTAATCGAAGTTATACTTTACCTAATGATGATTATTCTCTGGTAAAAGCTTGGGCAGATTCGGTCATAGGTTTAAAACTCGATGGTGTTATTTTTCACAATAATTTTTCCGAAGCAACTTGTCTTAAATATCAAAACGAACACATAAGTTTTGTGAAAATTGCATACGATAGTAGATTCAATCCAAATATTTATCGGTATTTGGTTTATGACGAATATCTTCAAAATCACTTCGATACGATTGATAATATATTTTTAACTGATATTTCGGATGTTGTAGTCGTTCAAAACCCTTTTTTGCAGCCATTTTATCTTCAAAATACTTCGGCAATTTTTTGTGGAGATGAACCTAAAGCACTCCACAACGAATGGATGCAGGCTCATTCTGAGCATTTACGAAGTAAAATCAGAGATTATGCACAATTTGAGGAATCTTTTGGTAATGAAACTCTTTTAAACTGTGGAATAGTTGGCGGTAATATTACGGTAATGCGTGAATTTATCGGAAGGTTGTCCTCTATACACCGACAACATAATTATGATAATCAAACGGCATATACTGGTGATATGGGAGCCTTTAATTATTTAATTCGAACAACATTTAATAATAGATTTTTTCATGGCTCCCCCATCAATACTGTGTTTAAAGAATATCAAGATCTCCGAACGGACTGCTGGTTTAGGCATAAATAAAAGGCTATTTCATTTTTAAAGTTCTAATCACACAATACCAAACCCTAGCAATTACGTTAGGGTACTGTTAATTTTTATGATGAAAAATCGTTTCATTTTTGCCTTTTTAGTTTTTTTTTCTCTTCAAGCACATTCGCAAACTACCGAGCAAATCAGCGGTGAGGCTAAACTCCAACAATCGGTTTTAGATTATTTAAATCTCTACCGCAAAACCAAAGATTTAGTACCGCTCAAAATGATGCCACTTATTACGGCGGAGGCATCGAAACACTGCAAAAATATGAGTGACGGCAGGGTGGCTTTTGGCCACGATGGCTTTGATGGCCGAGCAGATAGACTGATGAGGCAAATTGAGCTATCAAACGCCATTGCAGAGAATGTTGCCTACGGAAAATTTTTGGCACAAGAAGTAGTCAATCGTTGGATTAAAAGCCCTGGGCATCGAAAAAATATCGAAGGCAAATTTACGCTTACTGGTGTGGGTATCGTGCGTCGGGCGGATGGTTATTTGTTTTTTACGCAAATATTTATCAACAAATAGTTTTAGACAATCTCCATAAACCGCCTCAAACTCGGATTAGTATTTTGTAGATTCCATAAGGCAGTTATTTCAGCTTTTTGTGGAATATCTCGAAGTTCTATAAATTTAACGGCGGTGTTGGTTACTCGCTCAAACGAAATAGGAATGAGCGAAATCCCCAGATTATTTTCGACTAATTTTAGGGTTGTATAGCCGTGTACTGTTTCATGCGATATTTTCGGAGAAAAGCCAGCATCTTCACAAATACTCCATTGTAAGTTATGGTAAATCTCACCATCGGTTTTGGTTGGAAGGATAAACTTCTCGTTGGCAACTTGTGTTAATGATTGAAAATTCGATGCATCAAGCCAATGGTTTTTGGGCAAAACCAAAGCAAAATTTTCTTGAAAAACGATTCGTTGTTTAAAACGCTTATTGGGTGGTGGATTTCGAAGAAAAGCAATATCCAACTCACCTTTCTGAACCGCCAAAAATTGTGAGGCCGAAGTCATTTCTGATAAATAGGTATGAATTTCGGAATATTTATCGTGTAAATCGCCAAGTAATTTAGGCAAAAAAGTATGAATGCATGACCCAACATAACCAATTTTTAGTTCGCCTTTTTGCCCTATTTCTATTTGCTTAATCTCGTTTTTCGACTTTTCTAACTGCTCAAAAAGCTTAGTTATTTCTGTATTGAAATACTCACCTGCAACCGAAAGTTTTACATTTCGTTTGTTTCTATCAAAAAGTATCACGCCTAATTCTGCCTCCAAATCTTGGATTTGCTTCGTTAGTGCGGGCTGAACAATAAAAAGCTTATCTGCTGCACGTCTGAAATGCAACTCATGGGCAAGCATAAGAAAATAACGAAGTTGTCGAAGTTCCATTTTAATATTACATTTTAGTCAACCGAACCAAGTTTTTCAAATCTTCATTTGATAAATCTCCGAGCCAATTTTCGCCAGTATTGATACTCATATCGGCCAAATCTTTTTTGGAACGTATCATAGCATCAATTTTTTCTTCCATCGTTCCTTGATTTATTAGGCGATATACCATTACATTTTTGGTTTGTCCAATTCTAAAGGCTCTATCGGTTGCTTGGTTTTCCACGGCAGGATTCCACCACAAATCAAAGTGAATAACATGGTTTCCCTGTGTCAGATTTAGTCCAGTCCCACCTGCTTTCAATGATAAAATAAAGATAGAATCTGCTCGGTTTTTCTGAAATCTTTCCACCAATAAATCTCTTTGTTTACGGTCGATTCCACCATGCAGAAATAGCGGATCAACCCAAAATTTATCCTTAATAAACTCAACCAAAAGTTTACCCATTTCACGATATTGTGTAAAAATCAGCACTTTTTCATTAGCTTCTTGAATATTTTCTAAGAGTTCTATCAACATTTGAGCTTTCCCCGATTCTTCTAATACTTTTTTTCCTTTATTCAAATATTGATACGGATGGTTGCCAATTTGTTTCAAGGCTGTCATTAATTTCAGCACCAATCCTTTACGGGCGATACCTTCATTTTCTTCAATATCTTTCAGACTCTTTTGAACTACACCTTCATACAAAGCAGCTTGTTCTTTGCTAAGATTTGTATAATGGTTATTCTCTATTTTATCAGGTAAATCACTGATAATGCTTTTGTCGGACTTTACTCTTCTGAGCAGAAATGGTGCAGTTATTTTCTTAAAAATTTGGAGTTGTTCTTGATTATGTTCTAACTGAATCGGTTTTGTGAATTCGTTTGTAAATTTACTCAAATTACCTAAATAGCCTTTGTTTGTAAAATCAAGAATACTCCAAAATTCACTCAAACGATTTTCTACAGGCGTACCGCTCATCGCAATTTTAATGTCAGATTTGAGATTTTTTATAGCCTTTGTTTGCTCAGTATCAGGGTTTTTAATGTTTTGAGCTTCGTCAATTGCTACACAATACCAGTTTGTTTTCTTGAAAAAATCGGCATCGCTTCGCACCGTTCCATAAGTAGTTATTACTAAATCAATAGGATTTTCAGTGTCTTTAATTTCCAGCTTTCGTTTTGTTCCATGATAAATCTGGAAGGTTAAATCAGGAGCAAAACGATTGATTTCTTTCTGCCAATTCGTCAAAAGTGTTGTCGGAACAACTATCAATGCCTTATTTTTGACAAAAGCTCCTTCTTGTTTAAATTTCAATAAAAGTGTAATTACTTGTAAAGTTTTGCCCAAACCCATATCATCAGCAATCAAACTGCCAAAGCCCAGTTTGGTATTTTTTACCATCCATTCATAGCCACGTAATTGGTACGGGCGGAGTTTGGCATGAAGATTTTCGGGAAGTTTTACTTTACCTGGACTCGTTAAATCTTTTAATAATACAAGAACATCTTCTGAAAGCCCGATTTTTGAGCCTTGATATTCTTCGGCAAGAGCCATTTTCAGTAAATCTGTACCAGCCAATTTCGGTGGATTTTCAAGACGTTTTTTGAGTTTTTCAAGTTCATCTTGTTCAATCAACATATATTGGTCTTTAATTTTGACCAAACCTTTCATGCCCTTGATAAGACGCTCAAACTCATTCCATGACATTAAATCTTCGCCAACAGCAATTTGCCAATTAAAAGAAAGCATATCATCAAGGTGCAGAAAACCTCCTCCATCAGAGGCTTTATTTGATTTTATTATACCTGAAACCTGCGGTTTTATCCAATGTTTCAGCGATTTTGGTAATAGAATCTGAATTCCGAAAAGTTGTAATGTAGGTATTATTTCAAGTAAAACTCCCACAAACTCCTCACCATCAAATTTCATTTTTTGGCTGCCTTGCATTTGTAAATATTTATCTAAGGCAGAAAAATGATTCGATAGTAAAAGCAAATCCTGTAACACCTCAAAACGTATATTTTCGTAGAGTTTCTCTTGCAAAATTTGCTGAAACTCAATTGGCTCTTTCTGTTGTTCGAGTCGATTTTGCACCAAAACATCAAGCACAAAATCGCCTCGTTCTGGGTTTTCTTCAATTCTCAATATTGGCACAAAATCTTTTTGAGTAATATAATAATTGTTCAGCCATGTCTGAATGCCAATTGGCGTTTCTTTCTCTCGAAAACCTTTAAATTCGTATGGAACTTGTTGAAAGAAAAATTCGTCCCACATTTCGTAGGAAACCTTACCACGATAAAAATCGCCCATCTGAATCGTAAACAGACTTACATACTCATTCAGCATAAGCGAACAAAGCGTTAGTATTTGTTCACTAGGTGTTTGATAAAGCGTTTTTTTCTTAGTCTGAAATTGAATTAAATTTGCTGGAATGGCTTGTGAAAATGTGGTAAGAATATCTTCTATTTCAGCATTATTGATAGCAGGAAGCCATCTGATAAAATAATCATCGCCAGTGTTTTTTAATAATTGAGGTATAATTGCTCCATTTTCAAGTAATTTCAAACAAAATTGATGCGAAATCTTCAAAATTCGGAAAGCATCCGACATTCGGTCAAAATATTTTTCGTCGCTCAAATAAACTGAGTTTAATAATTTTTCAAGCGTAACTTTCTTATAATCCCGTACTTCTTCATCGGTTGAAACAAACCTAAACTCAGCAATTTTAGCAGATTCCGAAACAAATATTTCCAAAGTATCCCCCAAAACTAAGTCTTCAATAATTACTTTTTTTTCTTCAAGTTTCCATTTTAAAAGCCCTTTTGACAATAATTTATGAGCCTTTTCAAGGTTTTTCTTAAAATCTTTCTCTGCAAAAATCGGGCTTCCCTGAATAATTTTCAATAGTTTGTCAGACATTGGTTCGATATACGAGAAATCAATATCATCAAAAATATCATCTTTTATTTTAGCTATTTCTGTAAACTTTTCTTCAAAAAAATCTGCAAACGCATTTACTCGAATACCTGATTTTTTACCAACAGAATAACGGCTACTGACTTCGCCCAAGACATCAAAATCATGTAGCTGAAAAACCAAAAATGGGTTTTTATCAATTTCCTTGGCGATGATATAAATGACTGCTGCTGCCAAATGTTTACAAGGCACGGCTGAATCGGGACAAGAACACTTCATCGGAAAATCTCGCCAAGATTTTGGGAAAAGCGGAATATTCTTTTCCTCTGCAAACTTATTTAATTCTTGCGGTAATTCACGGTTCAATAATTTAGCGAGTAATGTCGGATTTCCCAAAATTGCTTCTAAAAGTGCTTGTTTTTGACTACTTGTAAAAATCGGTACGCTGACCATCACTTTATAAGGTCGAGAAGCCGACCCTTGTACTTGTGCAGAAATGGCATTAGTTTCGATTTCAATATTTTTTACTGCACCATTATTGGCATAAGTTTTGCCCCGAGGAAGGCGATTGCTATTATCAATTTTTGAAAGAGAATTGAGCCACTGCTGTCCCCACCAAGTTTTGCCGTATTGTGTTGCCATTTTCTATTTATTTTCTAATTGTAAAACCTTACTTGTCCATGCTCTCACTTCATCGCATAAAGCTGGATTTTCAATCAACTGGCGGCCATATGACGGAATCATTTGTCTAAGCTTCTGCTGCCAATCTTCCGACTGCATTTGTATAGGAAAACACTTTTTTATTACATTCAACATAATAGAAACCGAGGTCGAGGCCCCAGGCGAAGCACCCAATAGAACAGCTAATGAGCCATCAGCGGCACTGACCACTTCTGTTCCAAACTCCAAAACGCCACCATGTTCGTCATCTTTTTTGATAACCTGTACCCGTTGCCCTGCAATTTCTAATTCCCAATCTTTCATTTTGGCGGTTGGCATAAAATTTCTGAGGGCTTCCAGTTTTTCCTCTTCAGATTGCATGACTTCATGAATTAGATATTTTGTGAGTGGTATATTATCCAGACCAGCCGAAATCATCGGAATCAGATTCGTCCATTTGATTGAAGCCGGTAAATCGAAATAAGAGCCATTTTTCAAGAATTTCGTAGAAAAACCTGCATAAGGGCCAAAAAGTAAAGCTTTTTCACCATCAATCATGCGTGAATCAAGGTGAGGAACTGACATTGGTGGAGCTCCAACCGAAGCCTTACCATACACTTTGGCATGATGAGCATTGATGACTTCAGGGTTAATACACTTCAACCATTGTCCACTCACAGGAAAACCGCCAAAACCTTTACCTTCAGGAATATCGGCCTTTTCGAGCAAATGCAATGAGCCTCCTCCCGCCCCTATAAACACAAATTTGGCTTTAACCTCTATTTCTTCAATAGTATCTAAGTTTTTTACCCCAATCGTCCATTTTTTCTTATCATCTTCTCGGCCAATGTCTTCTACTTCGTGGTGCAAATGAATATTTACACCAATTAATCCATCTAAATATTCGAGCAAAATACGAGTTAAAGCTCCAAAATTGACATCAGTTCCGATATCCATTTTTGTGGCAGCTATATGCTGATTGGGGTTACGGTCTTCCATCACAATCGGTATCCATTCTTTCAATTGTGCATGACTTTCAGAATATTGCATGCCCTTAAAAGGATGGTAATTAGTTAAAGCTGCATGACGTTTTCTGAGGTAAGTAATGTTTTCTTCGCCCCACACAAAACTCATGTGCGGAATACTACGAATAAAACTTTGAGGTAATTGAACGATGTTTTTCTCGACTAAAAAAGCCCAAAACTGACGAGAAGTCTCAAAGGCTTCATCAATCATAATGGCTTTTTTGCAATCAATCGAACCGTCTTCAAGTTCGGGTGTATAATTTAATTCACAAAGTGCCGAATGCCCCGTTCCTGCATTATTCCACGCATCCGAACTTTCGCCCGCCGCAAAATCTAAACGCTCAAAAACCTCAATCGTGAGGTCGGGCTGAAACTCTTTAAGCATGATTCCGAGCGTGGCACTCATGATTCCTGCCCCAATAAGCACTACGTCCGGCTTTTTATTGATAGTCTTTGCTATTCTTGTCATTTCTTAAGTTTGATGTTGTTGGTTGTATAAAGATAAATACCTAAAATAAAATACAATGCCAATGGGTGCGATTAAAATGTTTTATTACATTCTTTTTTGAGAGTTAATTTCCCCTCCTTATTTTCAAGGAGGGGTGTCATCCTAACGAAGTCGGACGGAGTGGTTACTAACCAAATAGGCTTATTGGGAACAAACCACCCCGTCTGGGCGTCCCTGTCAAAATTCGACTTCGTCAAAATTTAACCATCCCTCCTTGAAAAAGGGAGGGGAAATTTTAAAATCCTTCCAGGATGTAAAATATTTAAATTAATCATTTTAATTGATTAATTATTAACAAAAATACTATTTTTAATTATTAAATAGTAGGCCGAATTTTGTAAAAAAATAAGGTTCAACAATGATAAATACAATCATAAACAAAAGCACACAATTTATTAACCAAGATTGGCTGGATATTGATAATTTACTGCAAATATCAACACATACACTAGACCTTACTCTTTCGGAAACAACTCGCCACCGAATCAATAGTTGCCGAGATTTTCTCGACCAAAAACTCAACAGCAGTGATTGCCTTTTTTATGGCATAAATACGGGCTTTGGTTTCTTACAAAATGTAGCGATTGACAAAACTCAAATTGCTCAACTACAATATAATTTATTACAATCACACGCTTGTGGAATTGGCGATGAAGTTCAGCATGAGATTGTAAAATGGATGCTTTTCTTAAAAATCCAGTCGCTTTCTTACGGACATTCGGGCGTGCAAGAACAAACCGTTCAGCGATTAATTGATTTTTATAATTACAATATTACACCAGTTGTTTATACACAAGGTTCTCTCGGTGCTTCGGGCGACCTATCTCCACTATCACATTTGGCTTTGCCGTTGATTGGTTTAGGAGAAGTAAATTTTAATGGGAAAAAAAGGGTAGCAAAAGAAGTCTTAGACCAATTTGGCTGGCAACCTATTGAACTACAAAGCAAAGAAGGAATTGCTCTCATCAATGGCACGCAATTTATGGCCGCATACGGGATTTATGGTCTGCTGAAAGCCCAAAAACTCCTCAAACTAGCTGATTTGATTGCTGCTATTTCGATTGATGCCTTTGATGCTTCATTACAACCTTTTCACCCAAAAATTCATGAGATTCGTCCGCATAAAGGACAAGTAGAAACCGCCAAAATTATTTGTAAGCATCTGACTAACAGCCAAATAATCAACCAAACAAAAACTCAAGTCCAAGACCCGTATTCGTTTCGTTGTATTCCACAAGTACACGGAGCAAGTAAAGATTCAATTGATTTTGTGAGTAAAACTTTCTTGCAAGAAATCAATGCCGTGACTGACAACCCTACTATTTTCCCAGAGGAAGACTTGATTCTTTCAGGTGGAAATTTTCACGGCCAACCTTTAGCAATCGCATTTGATTTGATGAGCATGGCAATGGCAGAAATAGGCAGTATCTCTGAGCGACGCACCTATCAATTATTATCAGGACAACGTGGTTTACCTTTGTTTTTAGTTAAAAACTCAGGTTTAAATTCGGGTTTGATGATTCCGCAATACACAGCCGCAGGAATCGTGAGCGAAAACAAACAACTCTGCACACCAGCTTGCATTGATTCGATAGTTTCCTCGAATGGCCAAGAAGATCACGTAAGTATGGGAGCAAATGCCGCCACCAAAAGTTTGAAAGTGCTGATTAATGTGGAACGAATTTTAGCAATAGAATTACTTACCGCGACCCAGGCATTGGTCTTTAGGAGACCGCTCAAAAGCTCAGAAATTATAGAAGAAGTCTCTGAAAAATTTAGACTAAAGGTTACCTTTAATGAAAACGACCGATTATTGCATACTGACATCAAATCGGCCGTCGAATTTTTACGTAATATAAATTTACCAGTGCTGTAAATAAACACAGCACTGGCAAATTTTTATTACCCCCCAGCTCTGAGTTCCAACTCGGCACGCTTCAAAGTTATCAAATGACCAATTGGTTTTCCTGCACGATAAGTAATCACTCGGAGTGTAATAGGACCATCGGGTAATGCTACTTGTTGTGAATATTTTAACGAAAATTTATCCGGCATCGAATCGTCAATCGAAAAGAAAATATCTAAATCTGATATCTCACTGCCCAATTCGAGCATTAATTTACCATTTTTGTAACTTGTTGTGATAATCGCATCATAAACAGCTTTTGAAAAACCGAGCTCTGCAACTTCGGCACGGTCGAAATGAGCTTCCATGCGTTTGCTGAAATTATCCCAGTTTTTAGCCGATTTTTGTGACCAATAAACCTCCGACAATGCCCATGCACGTGGGTAAGTCATATATTCAGCATGGCGTAAAGTTGGTGTTTGTTCACTCCAAAGATTTCCTTGTCCACCCAAAATATATTTGGCATCAACTCCGTCAGGCACTGGCTCAAAGCTATACGATTTACTTACTCGCAAACCTGCATAAATCGGTGGGTCGATAGTGTTTTCGCCTTGGTTATAATCAATATAAGCAAAAGTAGTTGGTGTCATTACAACCTCATGTCCAAGGTGTGCCGCTTCAATTCCTCCCTTCACTCCTCTCCAACTCATTACAGTTGCATTAGGCGAAATTCCACCTTCCAAAATCTCGTCCCAACCGATGAGTTTTTTACCTTTTGCTGCTAAAATTTTCTCCAAACGATTCATAAAATAGCCTTGAAGGTCTTCTACGTGACGAATACCCAATTTTTTCATCAAAGCCTGACAACCCGCATCGGCGGCCCAAAAACCTTTGTAACATTCGTCGCCACCCACATGAATATATTGATTCGGGAAAAGTGCTGCAACTTCGGTCATTACTTTATCCAAAAACTCATACACTTTTTCGTCTGAAGGATTTATCGCATTTTCATAACGCATCTTGAAAGTGCCATTTCCGTACCAATCAGCAATATTTGCCCCTGGATTTACGAAAGTATTTGGGTCTTTTTTGGTACTCAATTCTGGATATGCCGCAATTGCTGCCATGCTGTGACCGGGAACATCAATTTCGGGAACAATCGTTACATTACGTTCTTGGGCATATTTTACAATTTCCTTGATGTCTTCTTGGGTGTAAAAACCACCAACTGTTGCTTTCTCCCCTACTTTTGCAGGTTCACGGTCGCCGAAATGTCCTGATCTTGGAACTCTCCACGCTCCTACTTCGGTTAGTTTGGGCAAAGATTTTATCTCGATTCTCCAACCTTCATCATCGGTTAAGTGCCAATGAAAAGTATTGTATTTCAAGCGAGCGATATCATCAATGTATTTTTTCACCTCAGCCTTTGTGAAGAAATTACGGCTCACATCAAGCATAATTCCTCTCCAACCGAAGCGTGGATAATCAGTAATTTTTGCTGCAGGAATCACCCACGTAGCTTTCGCAATTGACTTACTTTCAATTTCTTTCGGTAAAAGTTGTAACAAAGTCTGCACTCCATAAAACAAACCCGCAGTTTGGTTTGCCGAAATGACAACGCCTTTCGGAGTCGACTCAAAAGTATAGCCTTCATTTCCAATCTGAGCATTTGGCGTATCATTCAAATTGAGTTGAATCATACCAGTTTTACCTTCTTGGGCTTTTAATGCCAAACCAGTCGGCACGCTCAATTTCTGTACCAACATTTCGGCTACGCCGCTTGCGTCAGATTTGTTGTAACTGATGGTAGTTTTAGCAGTTAAGGCAAAACTTCCTGTACTCTGCGACACCTCAACGGGCTGCGGAATAAGATTTAAGGATGTATTTTGGGCATTTAGATTGAGAAAGGCAAAACTAAGCACCGAAAAGAGAACTTTTTTCATAGAACGAAAGAAGAGTTTTGTTGAATTGAATTTTGCTGAGGTTGAATTATACTACAATATTAATGTAGGAAGGTTTTCTTTTCAAGTCTTTTTAAAAAATTATTTTTCAATAAATTGATATTAAAAAAATATTTTATAATATTTAATATTATTTTTTAATGAATGAAGTGTTGCACTTCAACAACTAAAACAATTATCGAAGAAATATTATTATCGAACTTTCCGATTTATTTAAAGTTAGCAGAATTAATATTGTAGATATCATAAATAAGGATTAGTTGAAAACATCCAATTTCAAATCAAAAAATCCAACAAAATTCTCAAAAAAAGCAAAAAAATACATTCATTCATTACTTTTTTTAGACATTTATTTCTTAGGTTTTCAAAAACAAGTATCTTTGCCAGTACTTTCCTGTAAATTCTAATGTCGTATGCTTTATTACCTGTTTACTTATCTTGACAAAGCCTTCAATTTCCCTGGAGCGGGTGTGTTTCAGTACATTACTTTCCGTGCAATGGGAGCTATCGTTTTATCATTATTGATTGCCTCAATCTTCGGAAAACGTATCATTCTTTTACTACAAAATCTTCAAATCGGAGAATCAATCCGTGACCTTGGTTTACAAGGACAAATGCAAAAAAAAGGGACACCAACGATGGGTGGCTTCATTATTTTGGCATCTTTGATGATTCCTGTATTACTTTTTGCTAAACTCGACAACGTTTACATTGTCTTGTTGATAATAGCTACTTTGTGGACTTGTGGTATTGGCTTTGCCGACGATTATATCAAGGTTTTCAAGAAAGATAAAGAGGGCTTAAAAGGTCGATTCAAAATTATTGGTCAAGTAGGCTTGGGAATAATTGTAGGTCTGACACTCTATTTTAATGATTACGTAAAAATCAGAGTTTACGAAAAGGGCAAAATTGCAAGTTCAATCGGTGAAATTCAAAAATACACCGATGTTCATTCCTTGACTACAACAGTTCCTTTTTTCAAGAATAACGAGATTGATTATCAAATGTTTGGTAGTTATTTACCAGAAAGTCTTGCTTGGTTACCTTATGTTTTAGTGGTAATTTTTATTATCACGGCAGTTTCAAATGGAGCCAATATCACCGATGGAATTGATGGTTTGGCCGCAGGAACTTCAGCAATTATTGGTATAACTTTAGCAGTTTTTGCTTATTTATCGGGAAATAAGGTTTTTGCTCAGTACCTAAATCTCATGATGATCCCGAATTCGGGCGAGGTAGTAATCTTCTGTGCAGCTTTTGTCGGAGCATGTATTGGCTTCCTCTGGTACAATGCTTATCCTGCTCAAGTTTTCATGGGCGACACAGGTAGCTTGATGCTTGGAAGCGTGATTGCGGTATTGGCTTTGGCACTTAGAAAAGAATTATTGATACCTGTGATGTGCGGAATTTTCTTGATTGAAAACCTATCAGTAATTTTGCAGGTAAGTTATTTTAAATATCAACGTCGTCGGAAAGGCTTAGAGTTTGCCCAACAAAATCGTTTATTCTTGATGTCGCCTTTGCATCATCATTATCAGAAAAAAGGCTATCACGAAGCCAAAATTGTTACTCGTTTCTGGATTATAGGTATCGTGTTGGCAGTGGCTTGTTTGGTAACTTTGAAATTAAGATAATTTTTAAAAGTCATTGGTCAAGTATCTACAAGCTGACCTTAATTCAATACTTTTTTTTGCCAATTAAGACACAGAACTTCTTCTATGATTTTGTACATAGAAGGAGTTTTTTACATTAAGCCTTCAATATTTTACTCATACTACATTTTATTCTTACCTTTGAAAAGTAGATTTTTAGTCAAAACTTTAGTATTTATGATAAAACATCAGACCTTCATCAAAATATTTTTATTTGTTGCCATTGCTTCGGTTTCATATAGTTGTTTAGTTCCTGAGAAAAAGCGGTTGGCACAAATCGATATAACCGAGGTTGGCTTTGGTATTGATAGTCTTTTGGCGGTACAATTAAGTGCTGATGAATATGGCATGAAAACCTACGTAATGGCTCTATTGAAACGAGGCCCACGCCTTAGGATGATTGATTCGGTGACGGCTACAAATTTACAAAAAGCACACATGGCCAACATTTCACGCTTAGCCGATGAAGGTAAATTAGTTATTGCCGGTCCATTTATGGACAATACTGACTTGAAAGGAATCTATATTTTTGACGTAAAAACGATTCAAGAAGCACAAAAACTTTGTGAAACTGACCCCGCAATTAAAGCGGGTTCACTGATGATGGAATTGCACCCGTGGTATGGTTCGGCTGCGATTATGCAAATTCCTGTTATTCATAACAAAATCGTGAAAAAACAGCCGTGAAAAAATCGATTATAGTTTTATTACTACTTATCGCATACCAATCATTTAGTCAAAAATTAAAGATTGTTGAAAAACCAATCGTCTGGGATTCTACCCGCATAGCTTTATCGTTAGAATATCTAAAACAGCGACATGGAATCGTGCAAACTCAACCAACTATTCAACCCAAAATGGTTGTGGTACATTGGACGGCCATTCCAACATTCGATAAATCGTTCTTTGCCTTTAATTCTTCAATATTACCCAACGCCCGCAAAGAACTACAAAATGCCAGTCAACTCAATGTTTCGGCACATTATCTGATTGATAGAGACGGAACGGTTTATCATTTGATGCCCGATACACTTTTGGCTCGCCACGTAATCGGACTCAACTATTGTGCAATCGGAATCGAAAATGTAGGAGATGGTGGTAAAAATCCATTAACAGAAGAACAATTTAGAGCAAACTACCTATTAATCAAACAATTACAGAAGAAATATAAAATCAAATATCTCATCGGGCATCATGAATATACAAAATTTAAAGGTTCAAAAATCTGGAAAGAAACTGACCCGAAATATCAGACTGTAAAATCTGACCCCGGCGATGAATTTATGAATAAATTGAGACAGGAATTTAAAAAACTTCGGAAAGATTTGTAAATAATGGAAATTAATTTATTGATAATGAAGCTTTTATCTTGCATCTCATGTCTTCTGTCTCTGCACTTAAAATAGAACTTGACACTACAATCACAAATTATTGAGGCTTACCTTTAAGATTTTTGCATGCAGCATTTGAATTACTTCCAAACAACAATTAGCCGAAAACCTGCCAATTCTAATTACTCCGATTGTTTTTTATCACAATACACAAAAACATGCAATTAAAAAATCTCAACATCTCTCCTGAAGCCTCGCTCCACAGTATTGGCTGGAATTGGATGCTCGGCGAAGATACTTTACCATATATTACCAACGAAATGGTAGTCGTTTCAGAAACCGAAGCAGAAAATTATTTCGATGCGGCCAATGAGCTTTACGAAATGTATATCGTAGCCGCTCAACATGTAATTGATAATGGGCTTTATTCCGAACTCGGTATTCCCGAAAACTTGATTGAATTAATTAAAGATTCTTGGGAAAACGATGCTAATTGGCACATTTATGGTCGCTTTGATTTAAGTGGCGGAATTGATGGAAAACCAATAAAACTAATCGAATTTAATGCTGATACTGCCACTTGTATTCCCGAAACGGCTATTGTGCAGTGGGCTTCATTAAAAGCAAATAATTTGGATGAAAGCCAACAATTCAATACTTTGTATGAAACTTTCGTAGAAAAATTCAGGGAATTGCACCGACAGAATCCGAGTTTTGAAAAAACCTTGTTGATTTCAACGATAAAAGATTTTCCCGAAGACGAAAGCAATATGCAAGTTTTGGGCGAAGCCGCCAAAGAAGCTGGTTTTGAGGTAGTATTTGATTTTATCGAAAATGTGGAATTTTCGGCAACTGAAGGTATTTTCAAGCAAAATTCAAGCAATGGTAGTTTTATAAAATATGATTTTTGGTTCAAACTCATTCCATGGGAATATATTGGCTGGGACGAACCCGAATTGGCTCAAATTCTAACCGAAATATCGAAAAACAAGAAGGCTGTTATTCTGAATCCTGCTTACACTTTACTTTTCCAATCGAAAGCTATTTTAAAAGTTTTGTGGGAATTGTACCCAAATCACCCTCTACTTTTAGAAACAAGTTCCCAATCTATTTTAGGCAAAACTTGTGTAGAGAAAGTATTATTTGGCCGTGAAGGTGCAAATGTCCGAATTATTTCGCCATCAGGCACAACCGAAACCTCAACCGAAGGAGAATATTTTGAGCAGAATACTGTTTTTCAAGAATATACTGAATTTATAAAAGATGATGCTGGAAATTCTCAGGCGGCGTTCCACTATCAGGCAGGCGTATTTTTTGTTGGCGAAGCCTGCGGACTTGGCTATCGAAGAGGTGGTAAAATTTTAGATAATAAAGCACAATTTTGTGGACATTTGATTGAAGTTTAAAAAATTAGAAACTAAATACACTTCGATTATCCAAAATTCAAAAAGATTTTAACTGTTCATTTGTAGGGAAGTTTTTTTCAAACGAAAAAAAACATTTCAAATTTTTATGGAAAAAGAAGATTTCAAAAGTGTTTATCTTGAAAACCGAAACGCATGGCGAATTTGGTTGAAAGAAAACCACGTTTCTGAAAAGAACATTTGGTTAAAAATCTATAAAAAGCAAAGTCAGACACCCAGCGTTTATTATGATGAAGCAGTTAATGAAGCCCTCTGTTTCGGTTGGGTTGATAGCTCTATTAAGAAAGGAAACGAGGAGTTTTATTATCAATTTTTTGCCAAAAGAAATCCTAAAAGCAACTGGAGCAGAGTAAATAAAGCAAAAATTGAGAAGCTACTGAGCGATGGCTTAATGGCAGAAGCTGGCCTAAAAATGGTCGAAATCGCGAAAGAAACTGGAACTTGGACAGCCTTAGATGATGTTGAAAATCTCTTCAGTCCACCCGATTTACGAGAAAAATTAGACCAAAACCCAATCGCTAACGCTTATTTTGAAGCATTTCCACGTTCGGTAAAACGGGGAATTTTAGAGTGGCTTCTCAATGCAAAACAAGTAGAAACCCGACAAAAACGCATCAAAGAGATTGTAAGTTTAGCCGAAAGAAATGAACGAGCAATTCAATATAGACCAAAGGCTTAATTGATACGAGGCCGCCCGTGCGATGAAAAATGGATAACCGAAAACTATAAGATACTGTTTGTCAGCTCTTAAATTGTCAATTATCCATCCTCAATTATTCATTAGATTTAGAAAGCCTTCGCAATATTCGTAAATTCTCTTGATTTCAACGATGCTCCACCAACTAAACCGCCATCCACATCTGGACAAGCGAAAAGCTCTTGAGCATTCGCTCCATTTACGCTTCCACCATAAAGGATAGAAATTTCGTCAGCTACTTCTTGACCGTATTTTGATGCCAAATGGTCTCTTAAGACTTTGTGCATTTCTTGTGCTTGGTCGTTTGATGCAGTTACGCCCGTACCGATTGCCCAAATTGGCTCATAAGCAATCACCGTTTTCTGTAAATCTTCGGCCGAAAGATGAAAAAGGCTATTGGTGATTTGTCCACGAACGAAGTCGAAGTGAATGCCTTCGTTACGTTGTTCCAAAGTTTCGCCACAACAGAAGATGGGTGTAAGTCCACCTTCTAAAGTTGCATCAACTTTTTCAGCCAAAAACGCATCAGACTCAGCGAAATACTGACGACGCTCGCTATGACCAATAATTACGTGACCAACACCAACTGATTTCAACATTGGAATCGAAACTTCACCTGTATATGCACCTGAAACCTTTGGATAACAGTTTTGAGCTCCCAACGAAACTTTATCAGTATCGATCAATTTTCCAAAAGTACTCAAATAAGGAAAAGGAACACAAAGCACAACCACTACATTTGGGTTTACAACTTCGTCTTTTACCATATTTACAACTTCCGAAAGTAATATTTGACCTTCTTCAAAAGTTTTGTTCATTTTCCAGTTACCAGCGGCGATTTTTTTTCTCATTTTCTTAGAATCTTTGTTTTTTAAAAGCTCAAAGATACCGTTTTTTTGGTTTTGTGGCAAACTCGAATTATAGAACAATTTTTCAAATTATATTATAACCAAACCTCCATGGCCACATCGGCACGCTCATAGGGCGACATAAAATTTTCGATACGAACAAAACCTAATTTCGCATAAAGTGTCAGTGCGGGCGTGAGGCTCGAATTGGTTTCGAGATATACTCTTTTTGCTTTCAACTCACGGGCTTTTTTAATAGCGGCTTCACCAATCAGTAAACCGATTCCTAAACCACGAGCTGCTTCAATTACACCCATTTTACAAAGTTCGTAGGCATCATTACCCATTGGTTTTAGGGCTGAAGTACCAAGATACTCCTCACCCCTACGTGCCAAAAGTACGGCACCGCCCGTAACTAAAAAATATTTTTCGGGGTCTTCAAGTGAGGCTAAATCACCTTTTTCTACTTTAAAATATTTTTCAATCCACTCATAATTGATTTGCTTAAAGGCCAACTTTTGGGCTTCATTATGTGGGTCAAGTTCGATAATTTCTATTTTATGCATATTTTTACGGCGTTTTATAATTTTGAAGCCACATCACGAATCGTATCCAATAAATACGCTATCGAAGTTTCGGTTTTTCGGTGATTGATGATACACGCCCTCAGCACAAACTCACCATTTAATTTTGTACTCGTAATAAACACTCTTCCATCGGCTTCGAGAGCAGGAATTAGTTTTTGATTTAAATCGCTAATCGCTTCATTATCAGTTATATTTCCTTTATATCTAAAACAAGCCACTGCTAAATCTGCTTTCGATTTCAGTTCAAAATCACTTGATTCTTCAACGAGTTTTATCAAATAATTAGTCAAATCAATGTCTTTCTGAATCATATCTTTGATTCGGTCGAAACCATAGGTTTTTACTGATAACCAAACTTTAAATGCTTTGGCATTGCGTGAAAGCTGAAAATAATGCTCATTAAATTCCAAGCGAGTATGGGCATTTGTTTGTAATTCGGTAGCCAAATAATCGGCTTCCTTATAGTAGGTTTCCCGCATTTTACTCCAATCTTGTACCAAAATACAACCAATCTCAAAAGGTTGATAGAGCCATTTATGAAAATCAAGGGCAATCGAATCGGCTTTTTCTAAACCTGCATATTTATGTTTGATTGAAGGCAAAGCCGAAGCCAAACCACCATAGGCACCGTCAACATGAAACCACATTTCGTATTTTTTAGCAATTGCCGAAAGCGTTTCTAAATCATCAATTGCACCAGTATTTACCGTTCCAGCATTTCCTACTATACAAAAAGGTAGAAAACCATTGGCAATATCTGCTTGAATTTGCTGTTCGAGTGCATTTAGGTCAATCCTCAAATCGGCATTTGTATCAATTCGGCGAAGTTGATTTGTACCAATTCCAAGTAATGACAAACTTTTATCGGTGCAATTATGCGTTTCTTTAGAGCAGTAAACCATAAACGGTTTCAATCCGAAAAGCCCATTTCGTTTAATATCAAATTTTTTGAAAAAGATATTTCGGGCAACTGTCAAACCTGCCAAATTTGCCTCAGAGCCACCACTAACCATTGCCCCGCCAGCATTTGGGGTATAATCAATCATTTCGGCCGCCCATTTGATGACACGTTTTTCGATTTCGGTCATGGCTGGGGCTAAATGCCATTTCGTATTATTTTGATTGACGGTAGAAAGCAGCAACTCAGCTACTGTTGAAATTTGGTTTCCGCCCGACATCACGTAGGCGTACATATTTTTACCCAAATTGCCTGTTGCACTATCAAAAACTTTGGTTTTTACTTCATCGAGCAACTCAATACTATCTTTACCAATCAGTGGTAAAGGCTCGTCAAACCAACTTTCAACCTCTTCCTGTGAGTTTACATTAAACCCTTTAATTGAATCAAGATTTGCATATTTTTCAAGAATCATTGAGGAAGCTTTGGCCAAAATCTGACTAAATTCTTCTTGACTAAAATCTAAAGTATTATTATTCATAGGTCTTTTTTTGATTAACTTCCATCTGTATGAACGTCCAAATTTGACGTTATCAGATAAAATTGTTATATTATTAATTAAAATATTTTTCAGAAAGTCCAGATTAGACGTTTCTACGGCTCTTTATTTTATCGTCAATCGGTAAATTTTCAAACCCTCAATAACTGGATGCTTATAAGTTGAAGGCGTACTTTCGGAAGGCATTAGCTCAAAACCATTTCGCTCATAAAACCGATGAGCAGCTTTTGCTGGTGGCGGTGTATCAAGCCATAATTCATGGTAGCCTTTTTCTTTGGCGTATTGAAGTAAGATTTCAAAAAGTCGTTGTGCTAAGTTTTCGTCTTTGTTTCCACGCATTGATTTATCCAAAAACATTTTGCGTAGAGTAGCTTGTCCATCGGTGAGTGGCTCAATACCGATTGTTCCCATCAATAGGTCATTTTCATCGAGTGCTACCCAAAACCGACCATTCTTATAAAATTCTGCAATATTTGGCAAATCGGGTTGGTCTTGTGCGGTTAATCCTAAACCAAATTCGTCGTTCTGAACACCCAAAACTAATTTCTCAACTTGCTTTTGATAATTGTCTGAATATGTTTGAATCGAAATTTTCATAATATATTTTATTGATTATTATTCCCCAGCTGGCGTATGCGATACGCCCCTACAATTCCTTTTTCTTTGATTCTTGAAATTCTTTCATACGTTCGGTATAAGATTTTGAAGCAAAAAACGCCTCCATTTCCTCCAAAGCCTTCAAAACATTAGTCGATTGAGACTCAACAACTTGTCGATTTACTTCTCGAATGTCGTCCCAAATTAATTGTAATTGCGGTAAAAGGCTTATCCCTTTTTTGCTAAGTTTCAATAATCTTTTACGGGCATCTTCTTTTGATTTTGTAGAAGTTATCCAACCTTCTTTTTCTAATTCTTTGGCCAACTGAATAACCGCAGGGTGAGAAATATTGAGTTTTTGGGCAATATCCATAATTCCTAGCTCTTTTTCATGCGAAAGCAAATAGTAAAGCGGAAACCATTTTGGCTCAAAGTCGACACCATTGCTATTATAAAACTCCGCTCCCGCTCGCATGATATAATCACTCATTCGTTTGAGTCTGCTACCAACGATTAATGGCCCTAGTTTTGAAAAAACATCTTGCATTATGTAATTAGTTACGTAATTGATTACGCAAATATATGACTATTAAAAAGATTTACAAGATGTACATGATTATTTTTTGTAGGTTTAATTTAAACGAACAAGGGAAAATAGCTTTTTAGTTGGTTTGAAGGTAAAATTTCAACTGTAAACTTCATAAGAAGCTTATAGTTTTGCCATTTCCCAGCCCAAAATCGCCTTCTTTCTAGTCGATTCCCAGAGATAACCTCTAATTCCGCCTACTTTTTGCAGCACTCGGTGGCATGGAATAATGTAACCAAGTCGATTGCCTCCGTTGACTGTGCCTTCGGCTCTTTGGGCGTTTGGTTTTTGTATGGCTTTGGCAATAGTTTCATAACTCACCATCTGACCAAATGGAATTTTTAGCAGTGCTTCCCAAACTTTTATCTGGAAATTTGTTCCTCGTAACAAGAGTGAAATTGGTTCGCTTGCGTTGATGTTTTTATAGAAAATTTGTTCAATAAATGGCTTCGTAAGGTTATTATCAAAAATGAGTTTAGCTTTTTCAAAATTTTGTTGTAATTCTTTAATTATTAACGCTTTACTTTCACCTTCAAGAAATCTAAGGTCGGCAATTCCTCGCACGATGGTGGCAATTAAGCAATCACCAAAAGGTGTTTCGTGAATGCCGTAATGAATGGTTAGTCTAGCTCCTTTCGCTTTAAATTCAGCAGGAGTCATGGCTTCGTAACTTACAAATAAATCGTGCAAACGACTCAAACTCGATAAGCCTGATTAGAAAGTTGCTTCGAGTAAATTAGTGCTTTTGGCGAGTTTCTCTTTGGCAAATTCTTTGGTCAAAAACCGCATAAAACGCTGCGGACTTGTGCCTGCCCATTTTGAAAAAAGTCAATTGAAATAAAATTCTGAAAGTGCTACGTGGTCTGCAATTTCTTTCAAACTAGGTTGGTTTTGAAAGTTTTCTTAAATAAAGCGAATCGCTTTTTAGATTCGATAGTAATCTATAATCTCTTTATTTCCTGCAGTTTCCATCTTGTTTTTAGATTTGAGCAGGCGGCGTTCCGCATTCGAGATTCTAGATATGAGAAATTTATTTTATAGATAAAAAATATTTATCTCAAATCTTCGTCAAAATTACGATGGATTATATTGGCGGACAATCTGAATTTTGTGGAATAAATGTTAATCGTGATACTCATAGCGTACCACGATTAGTTTTTAGACTAAACATTCTTAGCGAAAAGTTGTTTGATTTTTGCGGAAAGGCTAGGTTTTGCTTCGATTTTGAATTTTGTTTTATATTTTTTGATGATACGAGTTGATATAATTCCGAGAATAATTCCTGGGGCAGTCCAAGTCAAAATAAACACAAAACTTGGGGTATTTTCTGGCATAAATCTAGGCACAATATTTACACAAAATGCCGTGATTGATGCTGTATAAGCTCCCATCATTTTGCCAGCATGAGCAAAAAACCAATGCATTTTTTCTGCTTTTACATAACCTAAATTGAACTTGAAATCTCCGTAGGCATTTAATAAACTTACTATTCCGAAAATATTCTAGCCAAAAGGATAAGGCTGTTGAAGGATTTTAAGCAAGATTTGAAAGATTTACAAGATTATAAGAATGAGTAAAAAACTAAATAAAAGCATCTTACAAAACAAATAACCAGCCTCTAATTACCAATCAAAACGGTCGCCAATTAGCAATTTGACTAATAAAACTTGGCACTACTTCAGGGTACATCGCAATCATAACAACCACGCCAAAAACTGCTCCCCACCAGTGAGCAGAATGATTGATATAACCATTACCTCGCTTCATTTCGTAGTAGGTAAATGCCAAATAAAGAATGGCAAAAATAAATGCGGGCATTGGAATAAAAAACACATTAAAATCAGCCGTAGGTACAAATAATATTGCTCCAAAAATCACAGCCGAAACCGCTCCAGATGCTCCGAGTGAATTATAGTTGCCATCTTTACGATGCTTAAAAAATGTCGATAAATCAGATACTACGATTGCTACAACATAGAAAATCACATAAGCCACCGAGCCAAGGCGAGGGTCATTATCGAATTTTTGGATAAAAATTTGCTCAATAAAATCACCAAAACTATACAAAGTGAACATATTGAAAAACAAGTGCATGAAATCGGCATGAACAAAACCTGAAGTAACGAAACGATGGTATTCTCGATTTCGGTCAATGGCTTTGGGGTTCATCATCCAACTATAAAGCATGGTCGGATTGCTCAGTGCATAAAGACTCACGCCTACCGTGACGATGATTATTAATAAATTTGCAGTTAGTTGCTCCATATGTTTGTTCCTTATGAAGGCTTCGCTTCCAAGCAAAGCCTTCCATAATTAAGATTCTCTTTCTATTAATTGTTTGGTAAGCTCAATCAAAGGCTGTTTTCTTTCAGCGGAAGCATTGAGTTTTTCTAAATCTTCTAAACCTTTATCAAAAAACGCATTCATTTTTTGTTCAGCCAATTGTCTGATATTTAATGAATCATAAATTGCTCTTACGGCTTTTACTTTTTCGTCTTTATCAAACTCTTTGGCATCAATCCAAGCTTGTAACTCAATTTCTTGGGATGTGCCTTTTCCGATTTCTAGGGCTTTTAACAAAAGCCATGTTTTTTTATTTTCGATAATATCGCCACCAACCTGTTTGCCAAATTTCTCGGGGTCGCCATAAACATCCAAAATGTCATCTTTTAGCTGAAATCCAATACCGATGTTTGTTCCGAAATCATATAATAATTGTCTAGCTTCCTCAGCTGCTTCACCAATCAAACCACCTAATTCCAAGGCAAAACCGAGTAAAACCGATGTTTTTAGTCGAATCATTTTGATATATTCTTCTTCTGTAACATCATTTCGGCTCGCAAAATTCATGTCCCATTGCTGCCCTTCACACACTTCAGCCGCGGTGCGGTTGAATCTTTTGATTACATGTTTGAAGATTTTATCATCAACAGCCGTCATTAATTCATACGCACATACGAGCATCACATCGCCCGAGAGAATAGCCACGTTTGTATCCCATTTTTCATGCACCGTTGGCTTTCCTCTACGCAATGGAGCGGCATCCATAATATCATCGTGCATGAGTGTAAAATTATGAAAAACCTCTACGCCAAGAGCAGGTTTTACAGATTTTTGCCAATCATCCACAAAAATATTTGTTGCCATTACGGTGAGTAATGGACGCATTTTTTTACCACCTAGCGACATCAGATATTCGATTGGTTCATAGAGTTCAACGGGACTATCGCCGTATTTTGTACTGGCAATTTCAGTTTGAATTGCTTTAAGAAATACTTCTAATGACATACTTTTTGTGGTGCGAACATTATGTTCGCCGAAAATCACATACACAGATTGAAAAACAAATAACGCCAAACTTCGCAAAACTACCAAGTAAATTATAATGTCAAGCCAAGCATAAAATTACAAGACTTTGAATATCAACTTATTAAAGTTAAATTTAGTTTTATTTATGATTTTTAATTTTCGGCCACCAATTTTACCATTTGTCAAAATTAAGACTTTCATTTAAAAATTCTTATCTAAATTAGACCACAAAATAAAACGTACATTATGAAAACTTTACTCACAATTTTATTATTAACAGGCTCATTTGTAGGCTTTTCGCAATCGGTTTCAATCAAAATAGATTCGGTGCGAAAATTAGTCGAGACCACTTTCAATGAAAAAAACAACAATGCTTTATACGCACTAACTAATAAGGATTTTCAGAAACAGGTTTCAGAAGCTCAAATCGTCCAAGTGTCTTCGATGCTTTATAATCAACTTGGGAAATGGAAAACTTCGGAATTTCAGAAAACCACTGACGGAGTAGCATTCTACAAAGCTGTTTTTGAAAAAGGAAATCAAAATTTCTTTATTGGGCTTGATAAAAACGATAAAATCTCAACGCTACTTTTTCAGCCTTACAAAGGCGATGTGCCGAAAAAAGATTATCAAGTAGCAAGTAATAATCCGATGAAAACGCCTCTTGATTTACGAGTTGATAGTTTAGTAAGACCGTATATTCAGATGCAACACACCGCAGGCATTTGTGTAGCCTTCATAAAAGATGGAAAAACTACTACTTACAGTTATGGTGAAATTAAAAAAGGCGAAAAGCAACTACCCGATACCGATAAAACTTTTTTTGAAATTGGCTCAATCAGTAAGACTTTTACGGGTATTTTGCTTGCCGACGAAGTGGTAAAAGGCAAAATGTCGCTCGACGACCCTATCAATAAATATTTACCCGATTCTATCAAAAAAATGGAATTTAAAGATGTTCCGATTACGCTCAAAACTTTATCGAATCATTCGTCGGGATTTCCTCGCTTGCCAATGAATCTTTATAAAAAAGGCGATGATGCCAATAATCCATATCAAAATTATGATGCTGGAAGAATGTTTAGCTATCTGAAAACTTATAAACCATTCAGAGAAGTTGGTGTAAATTATGAGTATTCAAATTTTGCGGTGGGTTTACTCGGAACAATTTTAGCTCAACAAAATCAACTTTCTTACGAAGAATTATTATTGCAAAAAATCTGCAAGCCATTGAAACTCAAAAATACAAAAATCAGCTTAGATGAAGCCGACAAAATAAATTTTGCACAATGCTACGACGAAAAAGGCAAATCAGCCTCAGCGTGGGACTTAAATACACTAGGCGGGATTCGCTCCACAACAAACGATATGGCAAAATATGTAGAAGCGAACATGACCAAAGCCACCAAACAACTCCAAGAAGCAATAGATTTAAGCCATAAAGTAAGTTTTGAAAGTGGACAGAATATTGTAGGCTTAGGTTGGCACATCACCAAACGAAAGGAAAATACAATTTATCAACACTCAGGCGGTACGGGAGGATTCAGAACTTTTGTGGGCTTCGACAAAGAACGCCAAATTGGTGCCGTTGTAATTTCAAACTCAGCCGAAGAAGTAACAATTATTGGAATGGGGTTGTTGAGGTAAGCAGTCAGTTCACAGTCAGCAGTAGCAGTCCGCACTATTTTAAAGCACAACAATAACGCCACTACAATTTTTCGCAGTGGCGTTTCATTTGACGGCAGCCGTTGCTTGCTGAGGGTTTAAGCATGAATATTCCACACCCAACCAAAAGTATCTTCTACTTTACCGGTACGAATATTATTCAAAGCATTTCTCAAACGAGATGAATATGAATCTTCAGTAATTGCTGGCAATACGTAATCTTTACCTTCAAAACCAATGGCTGCAAATGGCGAAACCACTACTGCAGTTCCTGCACCAAATACTTCGGTTACACTTCCGCTTTCGATTCCAGAAGCAATTTCAGCTACTGAAACCCTTCTTTCTTCCACTTCAATTCCCATTGATTTAGCCAATTGGAGCAGTGTATCACGAGTAATACCTTTCAAAATTGTAGAGCTTGTGTTTGGTGTAACGAGCTTACCATCTTTCACAAACATTACGTTCATCGTGCCAGATTCTTCAAAATATTTATGTTCGATTGCATCTGTCCACAATAATTGTGTATAACCTTGCTCTTGAGCCAATTTTGCAGGATATAATGATGCACCATAATTACCACCACATTTTGCTGAACCGACACCACCAGGAGCAGCTCTGATAAACTCAGTTTCAACTTTTACTTTTGGTGGAGTTGAGTAATATTTTCCTGCTGGACTCATGATAATCATGAAGCGGTAATTGTATGATGGACGAACGCCCAAATAAACATCACTCGCAAACATGAATGGACGCAAATAAAGAGAGTTATCTTCGCCTTTTGGAACCCAAGCAGCATCAATTTTCAATAATTCTTCCAAGCCTCCAATGAAAATTTCTTCTGGAACTTGTGCCATACACATACGTTCGGCCGAAATATTAAAACGCTTAAAGTTTTCTAAAGGGCGAAACATCAAAACTTCATCAGCATCATTTTTGAAAGCCTTCATTCCTTCAAAAATTGTTTGTCCATAATGAAGCGATGCCAAGGCTGGATTATAACTGATATCTCCATAAGGCAAAATCTTTGGGGTTTGCCATTCTCCGTTGATACAGTCTGCGACCAACATGTGGTCAGTAAATATTGTCCCAAAAGCAATATTATTGGGGTCAAGTTGATGAATTCGACTCTCATCAACCAGCGTTACGTCTATGTTAAGTGTTTCTGTCATAACAAAAAAATTTGAATGAATGGCAATTTGATTTACTCGAGCCTAAGTTTGACCCAACTGTTTAATGCAGTCAGTATTAGTGTGCCACAATCGGCGTTTTAGTTATTTATATTTGCGAAGTAACAAATAATATGCAATATTGTCAAGGAAAAATACAAAAACAGTTGTCAAGACAATCTTTTTTTTATTGCACCTTACTTTCTTCGTATAAAACTTGCAAAACTGTCTGTCCAACAGCCTTTAAAGTACCTTTATTAATGATAGACATGTTGTCCTTTTGAGTATGATGATAATCACCAAAAGTATTTCCAGAAGTCGGACGCAAATCACAAATATCAATCATCGGGATTTTTGCATTTACGTTTACAGGCACGTGGTCGTCGGTGATATTGCCAAAATCTTGATTCAAGAAATATTGACTATAACCCAATTGACCCGCAATGCCCCAAACACTATTCATCACCGCAGGAGCATATTGCATTGAAGCGTTATCTTTCGTAAATGTTGCACCATTTGCCCCAACCATATCAAATAATATACCGAAATAAGCAGAGTAGTTTGGTTTATGTAAATTTCTCGACCAATATTCTGAACCCATCAGCCAGCCACCATTCGGAATAGTCACTTCTTTTGTATAGCTGTCTGGCGGCCCCCAATCTTCAACATCAAATAATACAACATCAATACCAATGTTTGGTTTTTGTGAAGAATTTTGAATTGTTCTTAAAATTTCAAAAATAACTGCTACCCCACTTGGCCCATCGTTTGCCGAATCGAACGGTTTAGTTCTCGCTGTTGAATCGTCATCCGAGAACGGGCGGGTATCCCAATGCGACGCTAACAAAATTCTTTTAGTAGCTTTTGGGTTGATACTTCCAATGACATTTCGGGCATTTAATACTTTTCCATCGTAAGTTACTGGCTTGAATTTTTGTTCAATCACCTCACAACCAAGTTTTTTTAGTTCGCGAACCATCCAATCTCCACATTTTACGTGAGCTGCCGAATTTGGAATTCTTGGGCCAAACTTTACTTGTTTTGCTATATAAATATAGGCTGTGTCAGCACTGAATGATGGTGCAGTTGCAAGTTTCACGGTTTCGGTTGAGGTAGTAGTTTCTTCCGAACTGCCCGATTGTTTACAACCAACTAAAGCTGAAGAAATGGCAAAAAAAGATAAATAGAAAGTATATTTCAGTAAATTCATAATAAAATTTTTATAGAAGCCAATACTCCATGGCGAGGTATCTCCAGTAGTTGAGCAAAGTTATAAGTTTTGATTCTTTTCTACTAACGTTGAACCGAATTAAGTATTTCAAGAATCGTTTTTTTGATTAGCTTTGTATAGAAAATACCAGATTTTAGATACGGGATGCAAGGTTTGAGACTTTGTTTTCATTATTTTTTCTCGTATATAAAATCTCGTATCCCGAATCTAAAGTATAAATAAATGACCATAGAAGAAGCACAAAAGATTGTTGATGAATGGATTACGACCATAGGCGTAAGATATTTTAATGAATTGACGAATACGGCAATGCTTATGGAAGAAGTGGGCGAAGTGGCTCGAATCATGGTACGCCGCTACGGCGAACAGTCGGAGAAGGAATCAGACAAAAACAAAGATTTGGGCGATGAAATGGCCGATGTACTTTTTGTATTGATTTGTTTGGCAAATCAGACGGGTATCGATCTCACTGAAGCTCTCCGTAAAAATCTTGAAAAGAAAACCAAACGTGATTTATTACGCCACAAAAACAATGAAAAACTGAATCCAACCGCCTAATGTTTACAATTCTGAGACAAGCCTTCCGTCGTACCACCCAAAACTGGCAAATAGTTTTGGTTATATTTTTAGTAAATTTAACGTTGGGGCTTATCGTTGCATTTCCGAGCTTTAGTATTATAAAAGCCGAATCTGAACAATCACTGGCTTTTGAAAAATTAATCAAAGATTTTGACTTTACCGTTTTTTATGACTTTATACACAAAAACAGCAAGTCGTTGGTTTCAATTATTCCTGTTATTTTGGCTTTAAATGGTTTTTATATTATATTAAATATCTTCTTTTCGGGTGGAATTCTTAGTCAATTTACAATCCGCGATACCTTCAAGTTGAACGAGTTTTTGAAAAATTCTTGGCATTATTTCCGTAAATTCTTCTTGTTATCTCTAATTCAGCTCCTTTCACTCATCTTTGGCTATATAGCTATTATTACCGTATTTGGGGTTTTTGGGGCAATAGCTGACGGAAAAACCGAACCAACTTTCGTGGCATGGATGACTTTTCCGTGTGCTTTTACTTTCTTTGTTATTACATTTTTACTTAATGTGGGCGACTACGCCAAAGTTTTATCACACCGAGATGATTTACTAAACCCTTTGAAAGCATTTAAGAAAGCAGCAGATTACGTTTTCCGAAATTTCAAAACCATGCAAATCTATTGGGCAATAGTTGTGGTTGGTTTTACAATAATGTTGATTTACTTAATGATTGAATCGACTATTGGTATGACTTCAGGTTTTAAAATTTGGTTGATGTTTGTTATTCAACAGTTTTTTATCTTTTGTAGAGTTTTTATTCGAACTTGGAATCTAAGTAATGCCTTTGATTTTGTATCACTCCGCCCGATTCCGCTCACACCTAGGCCAATAATTATTGAACCCGAATTTATAGAAGAAACAAGCCAAGAAGCACAAATCGATGAAGAACAAGGTTTGGAAAATAAACTTTCTGAATAATTGATTTGTTGTATAAAAAATAACTAAAACCCCTGTATGTCGATGAATACTGCACAAGGCTTTTATGAAGTTTATAAATCTTTACCAAAAAAAGTACAAAAAGAGGTAATTGATTTAATAACAAATGACAATGAAGAATATATTCAAATTTGTCTTCCTGCTTTAGTTGATGGTTTGACCGAACTAAAAGAAATCAAGGCAGGAAAGAAAACGTCTCGCCCAATTGGTGAATTGTTAAAGGAACTAAAGAATGGCCTTTAATATCCAATCACTGCAACATTTCGATATTAGATTTAAACGCCTTGCCAAAAAATTCAAATCCTTAAATGAGGAGTTATTTAACCTTGTAGAGATTTTAAAGGAGAACCCGACTCATGGCGTTAGTTTAGGAGGGGATCTCTATAAAATTCGTTTAGGAAGTGAAAGCAAAAGAGGTGGGAAAAGTGGCGAATTTCGTGTAATCACTTATTATTTGAAACAAACACCCGACGGAGAAACACTTTATTTGGTTACGATTTATGACAAATCAGAGGAAAGTAGTGTAAAAAAAGACAGTTTAATTAAATTAGTTAAGTCGATATAAATTACCAAAAAGGCTTAGAAATGGAAGATATAATAGTAAATAGAGTAGCCAAAAGTGGTTTATTATCGCTCGACTTAGAAGATTATTACCACGCTGGCGAACGAGTAGTTTATGATTTGAAAGACAACCTTTTCATGGGTTTAATTCTGAAAGAAAAAGATTTCAGAGAATTTATCAAAGCTCATGACTGGAGTCAATATTCTGACAAAAATGTGGCCGTAACCTGCTCCGAAGATGCTGTTGTGCCAACTTGGGCATTTATGCTTTTGGCGATTCAGCTTGAACCTTACGCTAATATGGTTGTTTTTGGAAGTTTGGCAGATTTAGAAACCAAACTTTACGAAGAAGCACTTTCAAAAATCAATTTTCAAGAATATGAAGGTACAAGAGTTGTTGTAAAGGGTTGTAGCAAAGTTTCAGTACCTACAAGTGTATATGTGGAAGTAACTCGCCGTTTGTTTCCGTATGCACAAAGCATCATGTTTGGAGAGCCTTGCAGCACAGTACCACTTTATAAAAAGCCCAAAGTATAATTCTTGCATAATTTTCAGTAATTTTGCTATCCGTTTCTACCACAATGTTGTTAGTAACCGCTTTGGCGGATCATTCCGATTTTAACTTGTTTTTCTATTTTTTTAAAATTCTATTTTTTTGAGCGAACTGGAAGTTCGCCCCACAGTTATGGTTCGTGTAAGATTTGCTCCTAGTCCAACAGGCCCTCTCCATATCGGAGGTGTTCGTACTGCTTTGTATAATTACCTTTTTGCCCGTAAAATGGGTGGAAAAATGCTTCTCCGTGTCGAAGATACTGACCAAACTCGCTACGTACCCGGTGCCGAAGATTATATTTTGGATGCCTTGAAATGGGTAGGTATCGAAATCGACGAAGGTCAAGGCGTTGGTGGTCCGCAGGCTCCTTATCGCCAGTCAGAAAGAAAACCGATGTATCGCCAATATGCCGACCTATTAATTTCAGAAGGAAAAGCCTATTATGCTTTCGATACAGCCGAAGAATTGGATGAAATGCGTAAGCGTCTCGAAGAAGCAAAAGTTGACAATATGTCTTACAATGCCGTTACGAGAATGCAAATGAAAAATTCAATCACGCTTCCAAAAGAAGATGTTGAGGCCAGAATTGCCAACGGCGATGCCTACGTAATTCGTTTGAAAGTGCCTTTGAAAGAAGAAATTCGCTTTAAAGATATTATCCGCGACTGGGTTGTGGTTCATTCTTCGACGATTGACGATAAAGTTTTATTGAAGTCAGATGGAATGCCGACTTATCACTTAGCCAACATCGTTGACGACCATTTGATGGAAATCACGCATGTAATTCGTGGAGAAGAATGGCTGCCTTCTGCTCCTTTACATATATTATTATACAAAGCCTTTGGCTGGAAAGCACCAGAGTTTGCACACTTACCGCTACTTTTGAAACCAGAAGGCAACGGAAAACTTAGCAAACGTGATGGTTTATTAGGTAATTTTCCAATTTTCCCCTTGGAGTGGCAAGACCCGTTCACACAAGAAATCGCTCGTGGTTTCAAGCAAGATGGTTATTTACCTGAAGCGGTTATCAATTTCTTAGCATTTTTGGGTTGGAACCCAGGCACTGAGCAGGAGTTTTTCACGATGGACGAGTTGATTGACTCATTTAGCTTAGATAAAATCCATAAAGCCGGAGCAAGATTTATGATTGATAAAGCCAAATGGTTTAATCAGCATTATATTAAGTCGAAATCTGAAGGCGAATTGGCAGCAATCATCAAAGAATCAAAAGCAGATTTATCTGATGAGTTAGTAGTTAAATTAGTACATCTGATGAAAGACCGTGTAACTTTTCCGCTGGAAATAGTTTCAGAAGTGCCATTCATTTTTGAAGCACCAAATGTTTATGACGAAGAAATCGCCAAATCAAAGTGGAATGATGATGCTCGCAAAGCAATGAGCGTAATCAAAGAAGCGATTGCTAGTATGAGCGATGTTGATTTCAATTCCCAAAATATCCACGACACCATTTTTCCAGCTCTGGAAGCAGCGGGAATCAAAGCAGGAAAAGTGATGCAAGCATTCCGTTTGGTGATTACAGGCGTAGGAAAAGGCCCAGATTTAATGCTAACGCTGGAGATTTTGGGTAAAGCCGAGGTTATTTCACGTATCGAAAAAGCAGTTATTTCCTTAGTTTAGTCTTGAAAATCAAAACAGAAAGGGTGAATTCGTTAATTTGATATTCCCTATTGTTTGTATATATTTCCAACACATTTATTAAAAAAATATCATGGCAAAGAAAAAAACCGATGAAAAACTAAACGACGAAAAACCTCGTGTACACAAAGATTTGGATGGTTTCGATATAAAAATAAACTCTTTTGGCGAAATTCAGATGAGCTACGATATCGAAAAAATTAATCAGTTTCTCAATAAAACTGTTGATGATAAGAAACTGAGAAATCGTAAGTAACTCATGTTACGCACTATAACGCTGAAAGCGTTAAACCGCTAAGGCTAACCGTTCGAATAGCCCCGAAAGTATTTCGGGGTTTAAAATATAAAAAATGTTGACAACCACGAAGTGGTTGAACAGAACCGTCCAATTTAAGTTCAACCACTTCGTGGTTGTGAATATAATTTATTTTATTTACCCCGAAATTCTTTCGGGGCTATTCATGTTTAAGCCCTTTGGGCTTGAGAATGCGTAACATCAATAAGTAATCTTAGCGATAAAAAAATACCTCTGCCAAGAAATATCCTTAGCAGAGGTGTTTTTTTATTCAATAATTAAATTCTTACCAAACCGTGATGCGTTCGCTTTCGGGTTTGAACATTTTATCACCAGGTTTTACATCAAATGCCTTGTAGAAAGGAGTAAAATTCATTAATGGGCCATTCACACGCCATTTTGCTGGCGAGTGAGGGTTAGTATTTACATACGTACGCATGTAAGCATCTTTGGTTTTTACTCGCCAAATTCTGGCAATTGAAATGAAGAAACGCTGTTCTGGCGTAAAACCATCAATTTTTTCATTACTTTTTGCTTGTTCTGTTAGCTTAAAAGCATCGAAAGCGATAGCAATTCCAGCAATATCTGCAGTATTTTCACCAACTGTTAAAGCTCCTTTTACATGCATCGAATCAAGTACTGTAAATTGATTGTATTGCTCAATTACGAGTTGAGTTTTGGCCTTAAATTTCTTAAAATCATCTGCCTTCCACCAGTTTTTTACATTGCCTTGTTTATCATACAAAGCTCCTTGGTCATCAAACGAATGGGTGATTTCGTGGCCAATTACCATTCCAATTCCACCATAATTAAGGGCATCATCAGCATTCATATCGAAATACGGCGGCTGAAGAATTCCAGCAGGAAAAACAATTTCATTCAGCGGCGGATTGTTATAGGCTGTTACCGTTGGCGGAGTTGTTCCCCATTCAGTACGGTCGACGGGTTGGCCTAATTTTGAAATTCCATAAACAAAATCATTTTTGCTCGTCGCCAATCTATTTTCAAAGTACGTACCACGATTGATTACTACTTTCGAATAATCTCTCCATTTATCAGGGTAGCCAATTTTCTCAGTAAATGCATAGAGTTTTTCTTTGGCTTTAGTTTTGGTCGAATCACTCATCCATTCAAGTTTATTGATTCGATTTTCAAAAGCTGTTTTCAAATTCTTCACTAATACTTTCATTCGTCGCTTAGCTTCTTCAGGAAAGTATTTTTTGACATAAAGTTGGGCAAGTCCATGTCCAAGCGATTTATCAACGGCATCTGTAATATCTTCACCCCTTGGTTTTTGAGTTGCTTGTCCCGACAGCACTTTAGCGTACTCAAAAGATGCTTTTGTGAAAGGTTTACTTAAAAAATCAGCATACGAAACCAGCGTTTTTGCTCTTAAATAAGCTTTCCAGTCTTCGATTGATGCCGAAGCAAGTAAAGCATTTAATCGGTCATAATAGGCAGGTTGTTGCACATTCAGCGAATCTATTTTCACGCCCAATGCCGTAAAAAATGCTTGCCAGCCAATATTTGTTTGTTTTTGGGCGATGGTTGAAACTGCCATTTTATTATAATTGGCCTGTACATTTCGGCGTTCGATATTGGTTTTGTGCGATGCCGCCAACTCTTTTTCGATAGCATAAGCTGCCAAAGCCAATTTGTTTGCAGAAGCAGCATCAATCGCCGTAAGTTTAAACAAAGTGCTTAAATAATTTTGATAAGCTTTCTGAATAAAAAGCGTCGAAGAATCTGCTCTAAAATAATAATCTCTTTCGGGTAAACCGATGCCTGTTTGACCTAAATTGACGATATTGACCGCACTATTTTTAATATCTGGCCCAACACGAAAACCGATGATAGAATAGTTATTAAACTTCTGTTGGTCGGCCACATACTTCATGATTCCAGCCACATCTTTGATGCCATCAATTTGCTTGAGCATTGGCTTTACGGGTTCAAAACCTCTTTTGTCGATGGTGATAGTGTCCATTCCAGAAGCATAAAAATCACCCACTTTTTGTTCGATGCTCCCCTTGAGGCTTTTGGCAGCCGAAACACTATCTAAAATACCTTGTAGGCGTATGCGTTGCGGATAATTCATGAACGAATAAGCCCCAACACCCGATTGAGTAGAAGGAATTTCGGTGGAATTATACCATTTTGCGTTGACGTACATAAAGAAATCGTCGCCAGGCTTTAGGGTTGGGTCAATACCCGTAATACTTACTTTTTGGGCGAAGCTTGTACTGATACAGGTTATTATAAACCAGAAAATTAATAAGAGAGGGTAGAATTTTTTCATTATTGTTGCTAATTTATCTTGAAACGAAAGGTAATACTATAAGCCTAAAAAATCTAAAATCATTGAAGGTATTTTTCATGTTTATCGACCTGCTTTGGGAAATTATCGACTTTGTATCATTGACTTTACTTAATTCGTTTGGCTAAATATTCTATATTCAGTCAGTTTGTTAGTCATTCTTGTATATTTGTAAAAAAAATTAAAGATGCCATTTGAGTAACGGCTGATAGCTCCACTTCGGTTTTAAAATCAGCCGAATCACCTCGATTTATTTGCTGTTACTTAGGCGAATGTGGGAATAAATTTCAAAATGATATCATCGGATGTCAAAACGCTGCTGCGGATAAAAGTCTTCGCAGCGTAGAAAATTTTTATAATTGAAAAAGAATGTCTGTTTTAAGATTAAAATTGCCTACTGACCCAAGATGGGTCAATATTGTTGAAAAAAACATTGAAGAGATTCTTTCAGACCACGCTTGGTGTGAACAAAAAGCTGCGACCAATGCAATCACGATTGTTACAAATAATCCTGAATATCCAGACCTTGTAACTGATTTATTGGCCTTAGCTAAAGAAGAATTAGAACATTTTCAGATGGTTCACGCCATTATCAGAAAACGAGGATTAGATTTTAAAAGAGAGCAAAAAGATAAATATGTAATAGAGCTAGCCGATTATATGAAGCGAAGTAACAACGGTAGTCGTGTTTCTGCTTTGGTAGAAAGACTCCTTTTTTCGGCCATGATAGAGGCCCGAAGTTGTGAACGTTTTAAGATACTTTCAGAAAATATTAGAGATACCGAGTTAGCGATTTTTTATAGACAACTCATGGAGAGTGAAGCGGGGCATTATACCACTTTTATAACGTATGCCCGCAAATATGGAGTAGGTATTGACGTTGAAAAACGTTGGCGAGAATGGATAGCATTCGAGGATTCGGTAATAGCTCGCTACGGAAAATCAGAAACTATTCATGGTTGAGTTTTAATATAAAATGCTTGTTGTGAGAAGTTTGTAATTATCGTTTGGTGTTTTTAAACTGACAACAACAGATGTCAGAATAGCTCTGCGAAGAAAGATTCTTCGCAGAGCGGGAATTTTATGAAGCCGAATATTCAAGTTGTTCTTTAATATGCTTTAATGTGTAGCTTAACCACCCTTTTAAAGAGGCTTCTTCTAATTGAAATTTATCATTTGGAACGGGATACCAAGTGACCCCCATTGCAAAATGGAATTTAGAAATATTAAATTCTTTAACAACATTTAGGGTAGTTATTTCATCATCTGGAAAAAAAGAATTCTCTTCCTCTTTGATTTCCAAATATGCTAAATAATCATCATATTGTGGAGGTTTTTCTTTTACAAAGTGGATATGCCAATGAGGATGAGGGTGTGTTTTATTCTCGTCTTCATCTTTAGAATCCCATTCTGCCCTAAAAAGTAATTCTTTATTTTCATCAGTAGCTATTCCCCTGAAAACTTGTAAGCTAACCCCATTAAATGAATATTCGGGCCTTTTATTTGAAACATCAACATTGAACATGATTGAAAAGTATATCCAAAACTTTTCTTCTATTTCTTTTTTTAGAGATAGCGGAAATACTCTTAGGCTTCGGTTGCCTCTATCAGAAATTGCTATTATAGGTGTGTTAAAGTCGTTTTGACCAGAAACTAAAGAATAACGTTCTTCATAGGGATTTGTAGATTCAGGATTTATTTTAATTGGTAAGCCAATATATTCTTTAAGTACAGGTTCACATAAAGTAGCGACTTTTGAAGGTTGTATTTTTCTCATAATAAACCATAAATTGTTTTTACTACTTTAGCAAGTAAATTTTTATCAAGTTCTAAACCCTTACTTAGCTTTTTGCCAATATCACTTAATAAACTGAATTCTTGGGATGTAAACGCATTGGGAATTGTTAAATCAGGTATAGGAATATTATCCGAGTATCTCTTTGATAAATCCCACCAATTTCCGCCAGCAATTTGTTTTGAATAAATTCCTAATAATTCATTAAAAAAGTCACTACAAAATATTGCTAAATAGGCATAATTTGTGTCTTCTGAAAAGTTTTCATTAACTCTGGGTAATCGTAACCAAGCACAACCTCTTTCTACAACCATATCTCCCGCTTTATCATAAGCAAAGGAACCTGCTCTCCCAAATTCCGTTGAGATTAGTTTTGGTTCTTTTTTCCTTTGCCAAGCTCTGTCTCTACTCAAAGACCACCAATTTATATATGTCGCTCTGTTTATTAAAGCTTCTTTATTAGGCAACAGTTTATGTTCATAAAATATTGGTAATGTATTTTTCAAATAATCTTCACTATTAATGTTTTCTAACCCCTCGGTATTTGGGTAGAAAAGATAGTCAATAATAGATAACTGGCCACTTTTGATGTTTTTGTTTTGAGAGACAGGTCTAAAAAAACGCTTTTCCCTACTTGGTAATTGTTTCAAAAACTGTTCATCAATCACAAATATAGGACTTCCTATTCTTGCTCCTTGTTTTACATCGAATATATTTTTGACTAAAGTCAAGCGAAAATTTTCTATGCCTTTCTCAAGGTTTTTCCTGAGTTCGATACCGTTAAATGAAAGAGGAGTCCAATTTTGGTGAGGAACATCATTATAATACACACTATAATTCTCTTCATTAATGACAGTAGATTTACTAAAACGTAGTTTTCGAGAAGAGCGAAGAGCATCTGCTGCTGCATTTGCAACGTTATACGTCCAAACTATTTTAGTACTGTCGATATGTTTATTTTTTTGCCCTACATAAAAACAAGCATCAGTTAGTGCATTTTGGAAAATATAATTTCCTAATTTTGCAATTAATCGAGGTGTTATAAAATCTTCTACACTATTTCTAAGGTTTTTATATGAATCGGCATTTAAAATAGAAGTAGGCATTACACAACCTAATACACCATTATTAGCTAAAGCAATAGTAGCTTTCCAAAAGAATGCACTCGCCATATTTGGATTTTTTTGATAATTATTTCCTAAAATATCGTGAATAATTATCCTATCATTTTCGCTAAGAAGTTCCCAAGATAAAAATGGAGGATTCATCAAAATAATATCGAATTCATTATCCCAGTTCTGTGATAATGAATTTTCTACTACTTCTAAATTTATAGTTACTTGATTTATTTCCCATTCCTTTTGCTCAAAAGCAAGTACAAATTTAGCCATGTCAATAGCTAGTTTAGAAATATCCCAACCAATAACCTTAATTTTTCCTTGATAATTTCTATTCTTTAATTGACGAAGTACTTCTTTTAAAAACTCACCCGACCCCATAGCAGGGTCAAAAATTTTAAGGCTTTTTGGAAGTTCTGAAAATGAGTCTAAAACCTCCTCAACAATGCTTCTTGCAACAAATGATGGTGTAAAGTGTACAGTGCTATACTTTTCTGGTTGAATATTGATATGTGATGAGGCGGTTCCCCAAAGGGTTCTTTGTCTATCTAAAGTAGCTAAATAATGGGCCTCTTGGAATAATTTACCCGAAACATGTCGTAAAATTAATGACATATTTGGTTTTAAATCATAATATTTGATACCGTTTTGAAATTCATCAGCATAAGGAGATATTAGGGAAAGAATATGATTGTCAATTCCATCAAGCCCCCAAGAACTAAAATCACTTAATTGTCTTTCTCCATTCTCTATAAATGCCAAAATGTATAAAAATGCCTTTAAAGAAGTCTCAACATGTTCTGATTCTCCAAACTCATTACGTAAACTTCTAAAAATATTTGTTGCAAATGGTACAATTGTATTTTCTTTTGGAATTTGCTTTTCACCAAGATATTTGTAAAAACTTTCTAACCTTTCAAATACTACCTTTTTATCATAATTTTCAATCTTTTCTTGTCTTCCCCAGTTAAAAACTTGAACTCTTTCCTCGCTAATTTTTACAAATGAACCAACATCACATGACCAAGCATGACTAAAATAATCATTATTTGATAAAGGAGTATCAATATCTAAATCAAGGCAAAAGTTATTTGACATACCATTCAGCATAATAAATTTATTTTGAATAGTATTTGTAGGAGAGTGGAATAATTTTATGGGTAATAGCCCTAATTTACTCTCCCAAAAAGTTGTATCATTATATTGTAAGGAAGTCATATTGGGTTGAAATAGGGTTTCGTAAAGATATTATTTTATTATTTATTTGTACAAATTAAATATACAAATATCGTTCTAATCTAACTAAGACGTGAATTTTTCTCACTATTAGCTAAATTAAAAATGTAGAATTTTATAATTTATTTGGAGTTTACTATAGAGTTTTACTAATAAAACGATGCAAAGTTAATTTATTTTAGAGAAAAATAATATTTTCATTCTTTTTACTTCAAACATTTTATTATACCTACACCGCATCCACATCCACAACCACATAAACTCCCCCCATTAAGCTAAATGTTCCACATTTAGTCAGTGAGTCAGCCGTTGTTACAACGGCATTAGAGAAATAGGTTTTTTCGCAGTTTAGTATACCCTGTTCGGCTAAATTTTCCAAATTCCGTCAGTGTCTGAACGGCAAAAAACTCGATTCATTTGCTAATACTTAGGCGAACGGTAAAACAGATTTAAACAAAGAACATTTTCAAAAATCAATTTTTACGTTGTTCCACGCCCATACTTTATAATTACTCCTATTTTGGCTTTCTTTTCCGCCATAAACCAAGATTTTTCGATTGATTTTTTCTTTGCCTATGTTTTTCAGCAAATCCAAACCGTCGAAAAGTTTTGGTAAAATTGTTTTTGTTGCTTTTATTTCTATGATATCGTAAGCGGTTTCATTACTGACCAATAAATCGACTTCATGACCATTCGAATCTCGCCAATAGTAAAATTCACGGTATAAATTATGATGATAATTTTGTTTAATATATTCGTTAATGACCAAGTTTTCAAATAAAGCCCCCTTAAATTCACTTTCTTGAATAGACTTTTCACTTTTTATTCCAAGTAAATAACTTACTAAACCAGTATCATAAAAGTATAACTTAGTACTTTTAACTAACCTTTTATTGAAATTATTGAAAAATGGAGGTAATTGATAAGCAATATAACTACTCTCTAAAATAGATAGCCAAGATTTGACCGTTGGAATAGAAATACCAGCTTCCTTGGCAAGATTTGTCAGGTTAAGTTGCTGACCGATTCTACCAGCACATAGTTTTAGAAATATTCTGAATAGACGAATATCTTTCACATTTAAAATTTCTGACAAATCTCGTTCCACATAGGTTTCAATATAATTTGCATAAAAAGCCGTAGTGGGAATCGGGCGGTCATATAAAGCAGGATAACAGCCACGCATAATCATTGATGCGTAGTCGGGCGGTAGTAAATTTTGAGATTGTAATTCTTCAAAATCAAACGGTAGCAGCTTGAAAAGGGCAACTCTACCCGCCAGACTTTGGGTAATACTTTTAATCAAACTAAAATTCTGTGAACCAGACAATATAAATTGCCCCATTATTTTTGACTCATCAACTAAAGTCTGAATATAAGAAAATAAAGAAGGTACTCGTTGTACTTCATCAAAAATAACCTTTTGATTATATAATTCTAAGAATCCGTTGGGGTCTTGTTCAGCAAAAAGCCTATTATCTGGATTTTCGAGCGAAACATAACGATAATCTTTAAACATACTTTTTAGTAAAGTAGTTTTGCCAGATTGTCTTGGTCCAGTAAGTGCAATAACTGGATAAACAAGCATCAATTCTTTAATCACCTTGGCTATATTTCGCTCTATCATAAATCATTTATTTAAAGCACAAATATAGCTTAATTTTACGATTTACATAAAATTAATTTTCTGATTTACATAGATTATATTTTCTGATTTGCATAAAATTGATTTTGTAGATGCCGTTTAAAAAAACAACCGTAGATAAATGAAAATTCCCCCGTTAGGCTAAATGTTCCACATTTAGTCAGTGTGTCAGCCGTTTTCTGAACGGTAAAAACTTTACACCGCATCTACATCCACCACCACATAAACCCCTCTAAACTCACGTTGGGTCATTAAGGTGTCGATTTGTTCTTGTAAGAAAACCTTGGCGGCTTTTATGTTGAGTTTATCTTTTTCGAGTTTTAGCAAAATATCG
>Ga0114967_10000035_pt1 | contig 107676 bp, 90 predicted proteins | sample M_130628_MF_Meta_FD_92639 | JGI IMG/M metagenome (GOLD analysis project Ga0114967, IMG submission 92639) | Freshwater microbial communities from Lake Montjoie, Canada to study carbon cycling - M_130628_MF_MetaG | ecosystem: Environmental > Aquatic > Freshwater > Lake | place: Lake Montjoie... | reverse complement strand
TATAAATATATTCATCTTGATGGTATCAAAAGCTGTCAGTTAGTGATGGGGCTTACAGTTTTGCAAAACGGAAGTGTTTGGAATACGATGCCGTCGCATACGCATGACCGCCGGATGGAAGTTTACTGCTACTTCGATGTACAAGAAGGGCAAGGCGTGCTGCACTTAATGGGTCAACCACAAGAAACTCGTCATTTGTGGGTGAGCAATCATCAAGCTATTATTTCTCCTCCGTGGTCGATTCACTCAGGATGCGGCACTACAAACTATTCGTTTATCTGGGGAATGGCAGGTGAAAATCAGTCATTTGCTGACATGGATTTCGTAGCGATTAATGAATTAAGGTAAGAACTTAAACAAAAGACAGGAGTTGGTAAGACGCAGCAATTCGAGACAAGAAAGTTACCCGCATCGATAAATTACTAAAATCAAAAAGTTACATCATTTCAATTTGTCGATTAATATTGTCCTTTTACTTATGAAAATCAACTTTAGAAAGTTTTAGCATCATAAATGTCCATTAACCCGTAATTGAAGGTAATAGTCGATAAATCTGATGGCATTAAATTACTAAACACCGATACGAAAAAAGCAAAGAAAGAAATTGAACTCGGCGTTGGAGTAAAGAGCAAAGTTGTGAGCAAAAAATAAGACAAATTTTGTAGGAACGTCCAAATTGGACATTCCTACTTTAAAATCTTTAATTACTAATTGTTTTTAAGTTCATCTTTACTCGGTCAATATTTCCAAGTTTTTAATTCTTGTCGGAAACCAAATTCTCATTTCTCCTTGCCCACGATTCGAGCGAGCGTAGTACGGAATCAAAACTAAAGGTTGAGTTTGTGTTGATATTGACGAACTATTTTCAATTTTAAATGCATTTGCCAAACCTCTGAGTGTCATGACTCCATTTAATAAATTTGTCTGAAATTCTGAGGTAAAATCCTGATTTTCAGGCACTACTAAGTTGGAGGTAAGTCCGTTATTATCGACAAATTCGGCACAATAAACAATTGGTCCACACTCAATCGCTATTTTACCAATATTGTCTTTTACTTTTTCGTTTGCCACAACTTGTTTAACTTCCATCGGTAGTGTCAACATTACCTTATCGCCTTTTTTCCATACTTTATCAATGATTGCGTAGCCATTTTCGATAGTATATTCAAGTTTCTGACTATTTACTTTGATTGAAGGTTTATCTGATATTTTCTCTTTATAACGATACAAATCAGTAGGGAAAGCCTCATTTCTTGCCCAGCCCGGAATTCTGACATGAAGTGGAAACTTCAAACCATTTTTATTGGCTGGATCAACCGAAATTACGACTAACCCCTGCCACGGATATTCGGTATTTTGCGAAATCATTACGTTTTCTTTTGGCAAAATCTCCAAAGTAGTAGTATTCGACATAAACAAATTTACAAATACTTGATTATCTTTTTGAGCATATACATAACTTGGAATCGAAGGCATAAAACGGCAAATATTTGTCGGGCAACACGAACACCCAAACCAAGGAGAACGCTTGTTCTCTCCACTCAATTTGCCTTTTTGCATAGTATATTCCATCGGATTTTCGTAATTGAATGTTTTTCCATCAAGTCCAATACCACTGATGAGTCCATTATAAAGTGTACGCTCCAAAATATCAATATATTTTGAGTCGCCGTACATCATAAACATTCGGTGATTCCAGTAAACACTCGAAATAGCCGCACAGGTTTCGCAATAAGCCGCATGATTCGACAATTCATAATCAGGGCCAAAACCTTCCCAATTACCTGCTTGTCCGAGTCCCCCTGTGATGTAAGTTTTCTTTGAAAAAGCATTGTCCCAAATTTTATTGAGCGAAGTCAGATACTCCAAATTATTGGTCATTGAAGCCACATCGGCCATTCCAGCATACAAATATCCAGCACGAACTGAGTGTCCGAGTGCTTCAGTTTGCTGCGTTACAGGAATATTATCTTGCCAGTAAGCCCCAGTCTGCCAGACAGTTGCATCTTTATCACCCGTTTTCTTTTCATACTTTCGCTGTCCTCGACAGTCAATAAAAAATTTCGATAAATCAAGGTATTTTTCATTACCCGTCACTCGATAAAGTTTGCCCAGTCCAATCTCAATTACTTGATGTCCAGGGGCAACAGCTTTTTTGTTTGGTCCAAAAACAGTCAGAAGATGATTGGCATTTTTAATGGCAATATCCAACATATTACGCTTTTTTGTGGCCAAATAATGTGCAGTAGCTGCTTCGTAAAAATGCCCCATATTATAAAGTTCATGACTCAATTCATGCTCTTTTTCGTAGCGAACTTTTCCAATCCAAGGGTGAGTTGTATCGCCCATTGTGCGAGTGGTATAAAGATAGCCATCGGGTTCTTGGGCTTTGCCGATAAGCGTAATGAGCGAATCAAGATAAGTATCTAGTTTGGCATCGTACTTTACGTGAAGCGAATACGCCGCACCTTCAATGATTTTATATACATCAGAATCATCAAAAGGATAAGTCGTGCAGAGTTTACCAGTATGGGCAATCGCCTGCTCAAAGTTTTTGATACGACCTGTTTCTTTTGATTTCTGAAACGACCACGGAATCGTGACGGTTCGATTGATTTCAAGTTTTGGCAACCAAAAATTATCGCTGAGTTTTACTTGCGTAAATGGTACGCCACGATAAGGATAATCTTTTTGTACTTGTGCTGTCGAAACGAGAGATGTTAAACAAAGGACAAGAAAAAAATAGCGTTTCATGTAGTTTAGGGTTTAATTTTTGCTAAAAATAAGAAAATTTTTCTCTTTATTTGCTCAAAAAACCTTCTAAAAATATGAAACCGAAAATTACGCTTGAATACTGCCCAAAATGCCATTGGCTATTACGCTCGGCATGGTTGGCACAAGAATTATTGACAACATTTGAAGCTGAACTCGGTGAAGTAAGCCTTCGACCAAGCGAAATTGCAGGAAGTTTTAAAGTTTTGCTCAACGAAGAAACAATTTTCGACCGTAAGCGTGAAGGGCATTTTCCCGAAATAAAAGAATTGAAACAGTTAGTCAGAGATTTGGTCGCTCCTGAGAAGTCATTAGGTCATAGCGATAGAAAATAGATAGGAGATACGAAATATTGTTGTTTTTCATCAAATCTCGTATCTCATAAATAATATTTACTTCATCGCCTTTATCCATTCTTTGATGAGCTCTACACCTTCTTTGTGTGTAGTTTTTCGCCCCACTTCAGGCATCATGATTCCTGGGTCGGTCGATTCCATGCGATAAACGATGATTGACTCATCGGGTTTTCCTCGAACGATATCATAATTTCTATTGCCCGAACCACGCCCCGCCGCTACTGGAGTTTTCAAGATTCCGTAAGCAATTGGTTCGGTTTCATGAATGCTCAAATTCAAACCCGAAGTTTGAGCCGGGCCACCCTTTCGGTGGCAGTGAGCACAATTAATATCCAACAAAATTCTGGCTCGTTCATCGAGGCTCCCGCTTTCGGGCTTGTTCCAAACTGCAGCTTTTGGTACAGTTTCGATGGCTGGAAGATTAGTCAAAACACCCATTTTCTGCCAGTTAAGCAATTGATTCTGCGGAATGTCGCCTACACTCGATTTCGACAGATTCCAAGCAGAATATTCGCCATTCAATTGTCGAGCCGAAGGGCCAATCGGCGTCATTTTTTCATTTCGATTATGGCACCCTTTGCATTGATTGATGTTCGGTATGCCATACTCGTGCTTTTTCTTTTTGCCGTTTGCATCAATATAGCTCACTTCTTTCGTATCACCCGCTACTTCAAAATAAGCTTCAGATTGTTCATCATTCCAGACATAATCCAAAGCCTTCCAACCATCTTCTTCGTGAATTAGCAGTCGAGTCTCGATGAGTTTTCTACCCAATTCTGGCTTACGGAAATCAATCGGATAATAAAAAGTTTTTATGATAGTTGAACCAACAGGAAAATCCAAAACTTCGGTAGAATTATACGCAACTGTCTGATCATCAGGCAGTTTAATAAAGCGTAGCTTTTCTGCATAATCACTAAATAATGGTGTATTTAATGAATAAGGCAGCACACCCTTTGTCGGTTTTTGTTCCGACCCATTTCCCTCAAAAAACTGGTAATCTGACAATTTCTCTTTAGGCATACTTGCCTCATTATCAGGCTTTTGATAAAAAGCCGATAAACCAAAAATGCTAATGGAAATGAATAATAAAAATACTTTTTTCATCTATTTACAAACAACTTTACTCTTATCTCGTGAAATATTCTTAAAATTATGCTCGATGTCCATGTTGGCATACGATTCATTTTTGTTGTTTTTGATACAAATCACAGGGTTTGGATTTTTATCATCTACAATTCCGTCCCATAAAATATGTGGCACATTTCTGCCAAAACGCAACTTGAATTGATAAATTTGTCCGAATCTCCCTTTACGCGTTGCTCTTACTTTTTTACGCTCAAAATTATTGTCATGAATCGTAATCGCCTCCGAATATGGATAATATTCTTTGTCTTTGATTTTATTTTCGGTTGTGAAATAACTAATTACTCCAACTCCCATTGAATTATTGTTAATTATCTGATTATCAAATATATCCACATGATTGGCAGCCAATATCAAAACGCCCGTTCCGTCTGGAACTTTGGCAACAATATTGCCTTTTGGGGCAAAATTCGGGAAGTTATTATGATGTACATTATTTTTAAAAACCTTGGTATTCCCGCCTTTTTTCAAAATCAAATCGGGTAAATCGAATACCAAAATACCGCCTGTATTTTCGGTAGATTCGTTTTCATAAACTTCGGCATTAATCGAGTTTTCAATCTCAATACCCGCCACATTATGATAAGCCCTTGATTTTCTAATGATTATATCTTTCGATTGGCCCACATATATACCAGCATCTGATGCCCCGATGGCTTCACAACCCTCAATTAGCACTTTCTCGCATTGAACTGGATAAAGCCCATACGAACCATTTGTAGATTTTGGTTCGCCCAGCCATTCGGTTTTTACATTGCGGAAAGTAATACCTTGTACGTTCATTGTTTTGACGGCATCGCCTTTGCTATCTTGCACCGCTAAATCTTCAATCGTAATTTTTTCGGCATTTGAAACCCTGATTCCTTCTGCCCCGTCGGTTTGTCCTTTGAAGGATAAAATCGTCTTATCTTTACCTTTTCCTTTAATTGTAATGTTCTTTTTACCTTCGAGCGAAAGACTTGCCGTAAATGTAAATGTGCCTTCATCAAGCAGTATAGTAGAACCGTTTTCAGCCATGATGAATTGGGTTTGTATCTTTTTCTGAATATCTTTTTGGGCAAAAATACATCCACCCGACCACAAAAGGGGGAGAAATAGTACTATGGTCAAACTTATTTTTTTCATATTATAAAGAGGTTGAAGAAATTATAAGTTCAAAATAGCACTATTTTCTTTAGATAAGTATTTGATAAATGTCAAATTGTTGTTATTTGTTATTCAAAAACTTTTTTTAAAATTTCTTCAGAAAAAATCCTCTTCTTTTTCATTTACCCTCAAAAAACACAAAATTCCGCTTTTTTAAATATATTTTGTACAAATTCCTTATATTTGTTTTTAAAATACATTGCTTTCCTATCTTTTAAAAATGCCCGACAATAACAATACTTTTCGCAAAAAACAACCACCCAAAAGCACTAATACTCCCCGAAATACTTCGAGTAGTAAGAGTGGAGCTAATCAAACTTCACTTAATTTTAATGCCAGCAAAGAAAGTTATCAACTGGCTTTGGGTATTTTTATACTGCTTTTTTCTTTGATTCTACTGCTTTCGTTCGTTTCATATCTTTTTACAGGCGATGCTGACCAAGATATAGTACAACGAACATTTTGGACTTCTATCAAACAAGGCGACAAAAAGGCAGCCAATCTTATTGGCTTATTAGGAGCAAAACTCTCTCATTTTTTTATCTTTGAGTGGTTTGGACTTTCGGCTTTTGGCTGGATTCCTGTCACGACATGGGCAGGATATTGGTTAGTAACCAAAAAAGATTTATTACCATACAGTTTCAATCGCTTCACATTATCAAGTATTTTTTATGTTATCTGGACAAGCATATTTTTAGGATACCTCATTACAGTTTTCGATGCTTCAGGCAGTACAATCTGCGGTGGTTTAGGTTATTCTGTCAATCAATTTTTTCAGCAAGCAATGGGCTGGGGAGGTATTTTTATTATTATTTTGCTGTTATCGGGTTGGCTAATTTTCTTTCATGGCTATAGCGAAATCGACGATTGGTTTTTTACCAAATATTTCAAGCGTGACCCTCGTGAAGATTTGGCAACTGAACGCATCCGCAAAGCAATACAAATTGAAGAAGATGAGTTTTTATTAGAAGAAAAAGACAATAATTTAATACAAACGCCATTTACTGATCCAATTATACAGAAAGAAGAAGCCAAAATTGATTTCTTTAAAATCAGCCAACAAGACATTGAAGTACCAAAACCTTTTGAAGAAAAAAATCTTTCGCTCGAAGTTGAAGAAAAGCAAAAAAGTACTTTATCAAATGAGCCATTAAAGGGGAATCCTACTCTTATTATCGAAACGAATCAAGAAGATCAAGCTAATACTTTTGAAGATGATTTAGATACCGATGATGTCAACGAAAAAGTCTTGAAAGACTTTGGCTTGTTTGATCCAACGCTTGATTTGGGCAATTATCAATATCCACCGATTTCACTTTTAAGTGAGTACGGCAATACTGGAACGAAAGTAACCGAAGAAGAACTCGAAGCCAATAAAAATAATATCGTAGAAACTATGCGAAACTTCCAAATCGGAATTGCAAGCATCAAAGCTACTATTGGACCAACCGTTACGCTCTACGAAATCGTACCTGAAGCAGGTATTCGTATCTCGAAAATCAAGAATTTGGAAGAGAATATTGCACTAAATTTGGCGGCACTGGGTATTCGTATTATTGCTCCAATGCCAGGAAAAGGCACGATTGGTATTGAAGTACCAAACAAAAACCGTGAAATGGTGACGATGAAATCGGTCATTGCGAGCGATAAATTCCAAAAATCGAACTTTGATTTGCCGATTATTCTTGGAAAAACGATTTCAAACGAAATCTTCGTGACCGACTTAGCCAAAATGCCTCACTTACTGATGGCGGGTGCTACTGGTCAAGGAAAGTCAGTTGGCTTGAATGTTATTTTGGCTTCGTTGCTTTATAAAAAACACCCTGCTCAAATCAAATTTGTATTGGTCGACCCTAAGAAAGTGGAACTTACACTTTATAACAAAATCGAGCGACACTTCTTGGCGATGCTTCCAAATGCTGAAGAGGCCATTATTACCGATACAAAAAAGGTTGTTTACACGCTCAACTCGCTATGTATTGAAATGGATAACCGCTACAATTTGCTGAAAGATGCAGGTGTGAGAAACTTGAAAGAATACAACGCCAAGTTTATTCAACGCAGGCTAAACCCCGAAAAAGGTCACCGTTATTTACCATACATCGTTCTCGTAATTGATGAGTTAGCAGATTTGATGATGACTGCTGGCAAAGAAGTTGAGCACCCAATTGCTCGTTTGGCTCAATTGGCACGTGCTATTGGTATTCACTTGATTGTGGCAACCCAACGCCCATCCGTCAATGTGATTACAGGTTTAATTAAAGCCAATTTCCCGGCTCGGTTATCTTTTAAAGTTACTTCAAAAATCGACTCCCGTACAATTTTGGATACTGGTGGCTCGGAACAATTGGTAGGTAACGGAGATATGTTGCTTTCGATGGGTTCGGATATGATACGTTTACAATGTCCGTTTGTGGATACGCCCGAAGTTGAAGATATTTGTGAGTTTATCGGTTCGCAAAGAGCGTATGAATCTGCTTATTTATTGCCAGAATTCTACGGTGATGAAGAAAGCGAAACAGCAGAGTTTGACGCTTCCGAACTAGACCCAATGTTTGATGATGCCGCTCGATTATTGGTTTCACACCAACAAGGAAGTACCTCGCTCATTCAACAAAAAATGAAATTAGGCTATAATCGTGCAGGCCGTATCATCGACCAACTCGAAGGAGCTGGCATTGTTGGGTCATTTGAAGGCAGTAAGGCACGTGAAGTTTTGGTAAAAGATATCGAGCATTTGGAGGAAATATTGAGAAAGTTACGATAAAAACAACCATTTGAATTAATTTTGAATCTAAATTGTTCTAACGAAGAACATAGTTCTTCTATGCATTTTCCCGAAAAAGACATCTAAAGAATATTAACCATTGTAAAGATGAAAAAAATACTTGTTTTAATTGCGAGTTTATTGTTTGTTAGTAGTTTGGTGATGGCTCAAAAAGACAAAAAAGCAACCGCTATTTTGGACGAAATGAGCAAAAAATACCAAACAATGAAGTCGTTTAGTGCGGCTTTTACTTACGGAATTGAAGGAACAAATGCGAAACTCACCGAATCATATAAAGGTGATGTAACTGTAAAAGGTGTAAAATTTCGCTTAAAAATGCTCGGTCAGGAGGTTTTTACGAACGGTAAAGATCTTTACAGCTACACCAAAGAAACCAACGAATGTCAAGTTTCGGAGTTTAATCCTGCCGATATGGACGCACTTTCTCCGACAAAAATTTATAGCATTTATAAAAAGGGTTATAAATATGTTTTCTTGGAGGAAGTTAAAGAAGGTAGCCAACTATACGAAGTAATCGAACTTTCGCCAGAAGATAAAGGCAGTAAGGTTGCGAAAGTACAAATCAAAGTTGATAAAAAAGATAAATCAGTAAAATCTTGGAAAGTATGGGACAAAAATGGCAAACGTACCGTTTTCCGTGTTGATAAGTTTATGCCAAACTCTCCTGCTGACGATAAAATATTTACTTTTGATAAAAAGAAATACCCCGGTGTAGAAGTTGTAGATTTGCGATAATCTCATGCGTATCAAAAGCCCTGTTTTCGAAAAAAACAGGGCTTTTTTATTTCCCGATATTTTCCAATCTTTGTAGATAAACTTATATATATGCTTTTACTAACTCTCTATTGGTTACTTTATGGAGCAATTCACAGCTTCATGGCAAGCAATTATTTTAAAATTTTTGCTGAAAAAATAATGGGTCAATACTTCCCTTTCTATCGTATCATTTATAATGTTTTGGCGTTTGCTTTGCTCATTCCTGTTTTTGCGGTTCAATTTTCAACCAAAAAAGAAGTTTTTTGGCAAGTATCTGATTATCAATCTATTACCGGAAAAGCTATTGCCATTTGTGGAGTCCTTCTTATCTCAAAGGCCTTGCAAGGCTATGATTTGAGAGAATTTAGCGGTCTTGATTTCAATAAAGGCCAAGAAAAAAACGAATTCAAAAGTGATGGGTTATTAAAATATATGCGTCACCCGATTTATTTCGGAATTCTGATTTTTAATTGGGGAATCTTTGTGTCCGACGCCTCAACAAGAAGTCTGACTAGTGCAGTTGCGGTAACGATTTATTTGTTTATCGGAATATATTTTGAGGAAAAAAAACTAATTGAAGTATTTGGCGAAAAATATGAAAAGTATCAACAAGATGTACCAATGTTGATACCTTTACTAAAGTTTTGATATTACTTTGCGAAACTGTTTAAAGATTCTAAAATTTCGGTGCTTTACTATCGAATTTGAAGTACTTTCCAACTACCGATGCGGCATTTCCAAAGCCACAATCGTAGGCTTCATTTAAATAAATTATATTTGCTCCACCCTCAAAAAAGGATAATTTTATTAAACATTTGCCAAATTTACTATTTTCATAAATAGCTTCGTTTCTCACCAATTTCAATGATTTTTTTTCGATGATTGCCTGGTTAAAACTCGGCGGGCCTTTTACGGCTTGAATCTCTAAAACAATTTTATCTTTTGAAAGCTGTTGCACATACATATTGCCTGTACCACCATCTTTTCCAAAACTATAAGCATAAGAGCCACTTACCGATTTTAATTCTAGCTTTTCAATTTCGATTGAAGCCGTTTTTTTGACACTGAATTTCATTTCTTTTCCATTCGGACTAGACCAAGTTCCGTTTATTTCATCACCTTTTTTTATTCCATAATATAAACCCGTGATTTCAGTTTTTTCACCAAATTCATGGAGCGAAAACTCATCGCCTTCGAGTGAACCAATTACCTTGATTGGTTGCCCTATTCTTTTGTACACTAATGTTCCATAAACTAAATTTGCATCGAAGGTCAAAGAAAGGCTAATTGGAAACTTATTAATTAAGCCCTCATAAGTCTGTTGAGAAAGCTTTTTTTGTGCAAAACTAAAACCTTCTATCAATAAAAAAACGACCAATAAAAAGATTCTTTTCATGCTATTTCCTATAAAATTTTGGTGAAATTTTTTTCTTTAAAACAACGGCTATTCGTTCTGAATAATGTTAAAATAACAATATTCAATCAAATAATAGCCAAAGATAAAGATTTTCGCTTTTCTTTGTAAAAAAATATTCTTCTATAACCAAATTATCAAAACTAACACGACATGAAACTTAAATTAAGTCTCTCGTTATTCATTGTATTGTCACTTTCAGCATTGACTTTCGCTCAGAAAAAACAAACCCTCTTTAATGGTAAAGACCTAACGGGTTGGAAAATTTATGGCACCGAAAAATGGTACGCAGAAGATGGTCTTTTGGTATGCGAAAGCGGCCCCAACAAAGAGTACGGCTATTTGGGAACAGAACAAAAATTCAAAGATTTTGAGCTTACATTGGAATTTAAGCAAGAAGCAAATGGCAATAGTGGCGTATTTTTTCATTCATCAATTGAAGGCACAAAGATAGCCGGCTGGCAAGCCGAGGTTGCACCTCCCGGTAGCTCGACAGGCGGAATTTATGAGTCTTATGGACGTGGTTGGTTGATAAAACCTGAAGCAGAAAAAGACAAAGCCTTGAAAATGGGCGAATGGAATAAGATGACCGTAAAAGTTGTGGGCAATGTTGTGACTACATTCTTGAATGGCACGCAAATGATTAAACTCGATGATGCAAAAATCGGTGAAAAAGATGGCTGTATTGCTCTGCAAATTCATAGTGGTGGTGGAATTAAAGTAAAATGGCGTAAAATAAAAATCAAGCAATTATAATTATTTTAGTCCAACGTGTCGCAGCAGTCCACATAACAAAAACGGTGGACTGTTGAAAATCATCCATGGACTACATAAATAATCCTAAACCTTTAAACTATCTATGAACAAAGAAAAAACTACTTTTCAGCATCTTTTTAGTTTGCCCGTAATTGTAGCAGCATTGGGCTATTTTGTTGATATTTATGACCTTCAACTTTTTGGAATCGTGCGAGTTCAGAGCCTTGAAAGTCTAGGACTTACGACAAAAGAAGAAATTTCGTCAATTGGTACGACCATTATTAATTTTCAGATGATTGGTTTGCTTTTAGGTGGGATTTTATGGGGAATTTTAGGCGATAAAAAAGGTCGTCTTTCAGTACTTTTCGGTTCAATTATTACTTATTCATTAGCAAATATTGCTTGCGGAATGATTCCCCATATTGAGTTTATGGATAAAATAGAAGCCTACAAATGGCTACGTTTTATTGCAGGAATTGGCCTTGCGGGTGAACTAGGTGCAGGAATTACGCTCGTTTCGGAGATTTTGCCTAAACACTTACGTGCTATCGGCACATCACTTGTGGCAGGAATTGGTCTTTTAGGAGCAGTCGTAGCAACATTTACCGTTAGGCTTTCGGGCGATTGGACAGTTGCTTATTTAATCGGTGGTATATTGGGAGTAGCATTGTTATTACTTCGTGTGGGCGTTATCGAATCGGGTATTTTCAAAGATGTTATTGGAAAAAAACATATACAAAGAGGCAATTTCTTTGCTTTTTTTACGAATTGGGAGCGTTTTTCGACTTATATGAAATGCATCGGCATAGGAATTCCACTTTGGTTTTGTATCGGAATTTTGGTTTATTTGAGTAATGAATTTGGCGAAGCCTTAGGAATCGCAGAAAAAATTGACCCAGGTTTATCAATAATGTGGGCATACGTAGGTATTTCAGGAGGCGATTTTCTTAGTGGTATATTTAGTCATGCTCTTCGTTCTCGTAAAAAAGCAATTGGCTTTATGATGTCATTTGCTTTGATATGTATGATTATTTTATTGTTTTCGGGATTAATTAAAAGTTCTTCTCTGTTTTATACATTATGCTGTTTATTAGGTTTTGGAAATGGATTTTGGGCGATGTTTGTAACTGTTGCTGCCGAGCAATTTGGCACAAATCTACGAGCAACCGCAGCCACAACTATTCCAAATATGGTACGAGGCTCAGTGGTTTTAATGACCATATCATATAAGTTTTTAAAGCCAACACAAGGTATAATAATAGCTGGAGAAATTGTAGGTTTAATCTGTTTTGCAATTGGATTTTATTCTGTACTCACCATTTCTGAAACTCATGGTAAAGATTTAGATTTCTTAGAGGAGTAAAACTGAAATATCTATAAAACATAAGAGCGATGGTTTTTCATCGCTCTTATGTTTTTCTACAAATCCTCAAACCTCTCAAGCATTAAAATTGCTGCTTGTGGGAGAATCACATATTTTTCGCCTTCATATTGCACTTCAATGGCGTGTCGTTGGAGATAAATTGCCAAATCACCCTCTTGAGCTTGCAGTGGCATATACTTAACTTTTTCTTCGGTTTCTTTCCACGGTTCATCCTCAGTTTGAGCTGGTAAGGGGTATCCAGGCCCAACTTTTATGATATATCCGCTCTGAATCTCTTCTTTTTCAGTAACGGTCGGTGGCAAATAAAGTCCTGAATTTGTTTTGTCTGATGGATTTTTAGGCTTTACTAAAATCTTATCGCCTACTACAATTAATCTTTTCAATTTGTTATCTGATGTTACGCCGAGCATAATCTAATGAGTGAATAATGAATGAGCGAATTGATGAATGTTTAATAAATAAACTCAATACAAATTTATACCATATAAACAGAAAACTTCACATTGGCATATCTCGAAACCTGCTTGTCTTTTGTCTCATATCTTTTTTTTAAAATTTAACTCAAAATCTGATAAACCACAAAAGCCGATAAGTACGCCAAAACTGACATATAAACCAACTGAATAATTGGCCATTTCCAGCCTTTGGTTTCTCTGTAAACTACTGCCAACGTACTCATGCACATCATGGCAAAAACATAGAATATCAATAACGAAAATGAAGTTGCCACTGAAAATGTTGGCTTTCCAGTTTCAGCATTTACTTCATTTCTGAGGCGTTCTTTGATGGTTGTTTCATTTTCAGCGTCTGCTCCGATACTATAAATAGTCGAGACTGTTCCGACAAAAACTTCACGTGCGGCAAACGATGTAATGAGTGCGATTCCGATTTTCCAATCATATCCCAGTGGTCTGATGGCTGGCTCGATGAATTTTCCGAAATGTCCTGCATAAGAATTTTCAAGACGAACTGACGCAATTTTAGAGTCAAGTTGACCTTTTTCGAGCGTTGGATTTTGTGCAATAACTACCTTTTCTGCTCTTTCTATTTTATCTCCAGGTCCATAAGAGGCCAATACCCACAAAACAATCGAGATAGCCACAATCACTTTTCCTGCTTCAAAAACAAATGTTTTTACTTTCTCCAAAATCGTGAAGCCTACTTGTTTCCAACGTGGTTTTTTGTAGGTCGGAAGTTCCATAATAAAGTAACTTTTATCGCTTGATTTTAGCATAAATTTCATTATCCAACCTGACAATAATGCCGAGAAAAATCCTAGTAAATAAAGTCCCATCAAGGCTACACCTTGCATATTGAAGAAACCCAATGCCTTAGTATTTGGCACAACAAGGGCAATCAAAATCGTGTAAATGGGCAAACGTGCCGAGCAACTCATCAACGGCGTAACCATTATCGTAATCAAACGGTCTTTCCATGAGCCAATTGTGCGGGCCGACATAATGGCTGGAACAGCACAAGCCATACTCGAAATAAGCGGCACGACCGATTTTCCACTCATACCAAATCTCCTAATGAGTTTATCCATCAAAACTACCACACGAGCCATATAGCCCGATTCTTCAAGAATAGAGATAAAAGCAAACAAAAAAGCGATTTGTGGAATAAAAATCAGCACACCACCAATACCCGCAATCAAACCATCGGTAAGCAAACTAACCAGTTGATTATCAGGAAGATTTGATTTCAAAAAATCATTTACCATTGCTACGCCTTGGTCAATTAAGTCCATTGGAGCTTCGGCAATTGTAAAAACTGACTGAAAAATCATGAACAAAATACCTAAGAAAATAACATATCCCCAGATTTTATGTAGTAAAATATGGTCGATTTTCTCGCTAATTGTTTCCTTTTTTATACCTTCTTCAATAACTACTTCTGTGAGAGTCCCACTAATATCACGGTAGCGTTCAATGGTTTCGGTTGATTGAAATTTATCGGCATTGAAATTATGTTTTTTTACAATTTCCTCTAATTCTTTTTGTTGATTTTCGCCCAAAAACATCAATTTTTGAGCCTGTGCAGCGTATTGAAGTGCTAAATATTTATTTTCAATACCGAATTTTGTTTTAACTTCTTCAAAAACATTTTCCGTTTTTTTATCAAAACTTGGTGGATTTATGTGCGTTTTTTTATGTTGAAGCTGATTAAAAATAGTGTGTTTCAACCCTTCAATTCCGATACCTTCGCGGGCATTAAGCTCAACAACTGGAATACCAAGAATCTTTGAAAGTTTGCCTGAATTAATAGAAATACCCGATTCTTCGGCCACATCGAGCATATTGAGTGCCAAAATTGTAGGTACGCCCAAATCACTGATTTGCTCAAAAAGCAACATGTTTCTCTTTAAATTTGAGGCATCGGCTACTACGACGGCCAAATCGGGATAATCGGGATTTTGTGGATTGGCCAGCACTTCAAGCACCACTTGCTCATCTAATGAATTCGGATAAATACTATAGGTGCCTGGAAGGTCAAGAATTTCAACATCCATACTTCCGCTCAAACGACAAAATCCTACTTTTTTATCGACTGTTACTCCTGGAAAATTTCCGATTTTTTGACGCAACCCAGTGAGTTGATTAAAAAGTGAGGATTTACCTGAGTTTGGATTGCCAAGAAGTGCAACAACTTGTTTATTTTTCACAAAATTTTCAACGATTAAATAGTCGATGACCGATGTACAACGGACGACTGTTTCCATTCAACTATCTAAAACTCAAATTTATCAGTCCAATAAAAATTTATTTTATTACGATTGTTGCTGCCTCCCTCTTTCGAAGTGATAAATGATACCCAGCTACTGTAATGCCTACTGGGCATCCTAAAGGAGCGATAAAGTCAAGCATCACCTCTGTATCGGGCAAACACCCCATTTCAAGCAGTTTTAATGACATAGCATCATCTTTAAAGTTATTGATAATTCCCTTCTCCCCTATCTTTAAATCGGCAACAGTTTTTTCGGCTTGCACTTTATATTTTATTTAGACTGATTTCAAATAAACGCAAAATTACCTTATTTGGTTCTAACATAAAAATGATTTTCGTCAGTTATTATATCAGTTTAAAAACATAAAAATTATTGAAAAAGAATCAATATCATAAAAATTCTAATTTTTTGATTAGTATATTTGTATCTCTAAGTGATTCTGGAGAATGGACTCGACCTTAAAAATGCAAGAACTCAAAGCACTTATTGAAAAAGAAATCAGACTCGAATGGCGACAACGCTACGCCCTAAACGGTATGATTCTCTATATCGTAAGTACAGTTTTTGTCTGCTACATGAGTTTTGCTCTGAAGTCCAAAGGCATGGAACCCATCACTTGGAACACCCTTTTTTGGATAATTTTGCTTTTTACCGCCGTCAACTCAATCACGAAAAGCTTTACGCAAGAGCGAGCGGGCCGACAACTTTATTATTATACTTTGGCAAGCCCACAAGGGATTATTCTCTCTAAAATCATATACAATATAGTTTTGTTATTGGCTCTTTCTCTCATTGGCTTGTTTATTTATATTATTTTTTTGGGAAATCCTGTACAGAATTTATTGATGTACCTGACGGCAGTCGTACTTGGATCAATTGGTTTTTCTTCGACCTTGACAATGGTAGCGGGAATTGCCTCAAAAGCTGAAAATACTTCTACTTTGATGGCAGTTTTGAGTTTTCCAATCATACTTCCAATGCTTTCGATGCTCATTAGGCTCTCGAAAAATGCAATGGATGGCTTAGAATGGAACACCAGCTACGATGAAATTTTAATTTTACTGGCAATTGATGCCATTGTTATAACAATTAGTTATTTACTCTTTCCTTTTTTATGGAGAAGTTAAAACCAATGAGAGAATGAATGAATTAGTGAATGATTGAATATTCCTAACTTAAAAAAATCCCCATCGGGGAGCAGTGGTTTATATGAAAAAAACTTGGTGGAAAATTTTATGTGTAGTTATACTTCTCTACACAATTATTCAAGGACTTGGCGGAATTGTGCCACGTCAGCCGATACTAAATGAAACAATTCGTAATGTGTATTTCCATGTACCGCTGTGGTTTGGAATGATGGCATTAATGACCGCTTCAATGTGGTTTGCAATAAAGTATTTACGCATTGGAAACATCGCAGATGATGAATATTCAGTCGAATTTGCCAATGTTGCTATCTTTTTTGGCATTTTGGGCTTTATGACTGGTTCGCTTTGGGGACAATTTACTTGGGGAGATTGGCTTCCGAAAGACCCAAAAATCATAGCCGTTGAAGTTGGACTTTTGATATATTCTTCTTATTTCATTCTAAGAAGTTCGTTTGAAGATGAACAGCGAAGAGCCAGATTATCAGCCATTTATAACATTTTTGCTTTTGCGACATTCATTCCATTAGTTTGGATTTTACCGAGACTCACCGATTCGCTTCACCCGGGAAACGGCGGAAATCCAGCTTTCGGAAAATACGATATGGACAGTGCTATGAGAATGGTTTTTTACCCTGCCATAATCGGTTTTACACTATTAGGCGTTTGGATTACGAGTTTACGCATACGCTTACGTGTTATCGAACGTTTAAGTTCAAATTAAATCTTTGTTTTATCCGTTAATTTTTAACAATAATGAAAAAAATCATACCGTTTTTAGTATTACTTCTAACGTCATTAAATTTGTTTGCTCAAGAAGAAGTACAAATGGCCGACCAAATGCGTGCCGATGGTAAAATTTGGGTAGTTGTTGCCGTAATCGCCATCGTATTTATCGGAATTATTATCTATTTAGTTTTGTTAGATAGAAAGATTAATAAAATTGAGAAAAGTCTATAGTCCGCAGTTTATAGTCGATAGAAAAGACAAGATTTGCAACATTATTTTCAATAAAAACTATTGTCTGTGGTCGGTTGACCGTGGACTCCAAATAATATGAAAAAATCACATATAATAGCTCTCGGTGTTATTGCGGTAGCAATCGCAATTATCATTTCAACCGTTGGTGATGCCAGCACTTATGTCGGTTTCAATGAAGCCGAGCAAGTTGCCAAACAAGGTAGCACGAAATCAATGCACGTGGTGGGAACTTTAAAAAAAGACGCTGAAGGTAAATATTTAGGAATGGTTTACGAACCTTCAATTGACCCCAATCATTTTGAGTTTACGATGATAGATTCACTAAATTATGAGTCGAAAGTAGTTTATAATCAGCCTAAACCTGCCGATTTGGATAAATCTGAAAAATTGGTAGTTGTTGGTAAAATGGACTTAGCAAATAAATGTTTCAAAGCTGACCAAATATTATTAAAATGCCCCTCGAAATACAATAATAATGAGCTTAAAGTGGAGGAATCTGCAAAAGCAATTTCGATGAAATAAAAATATCTAAGGACTTATAGCATAAGGCCATATTGAAAGCTTGTTAAATATTCAAAAATGACTATTCTATTCGATGGTGTTTGCAATTTTTGCAATGCTTCTATCAATTTTATTATTGACAAAGATAATAAAGGCATTATCAAATTTGCGGCCTTACAGTCGGAAATTGGTCAAGAATTGCTTGAAAAATTTAGCTTGAAAACCAACGATTCGGAAAGTCGCACTTTTGACAGTATTATAGCCATTGATTGTGATAAAGTTTATCAAAAATCAGATGCAGCTCTCGAAATTGTTCGTAGAATGGATGGAATTTGGAAGGTTTTTTATGTTTTCAAAATCATTCCAGCCTTTCTACGAAATCCTATTTATGATTTGATAGCTCGCAATCGTTATCGAATATTTGGCAGAACTGATGCCTGTCGAATACCTACACCTGAATTGAAAGCAAGGTTTTTGTAACAGTCTCAATCAATCATTTCAAGACCATCAATTCTTTCAAAATGCTTTTTGTTTAAAGTTACAAAAGGTAAACTCCAGAAAATAGCAGTCGCGGCAATGAAAAAATCCGCAATAGCTATTTGTTTATTTCTCTTTTTCAGAATGGCATTAATATTTACTGCTTCATTTGTAGTTTTTTCGTCAAAAGGAAGAATAGTAATGTTCTTGAACACACTATCCCAAAACTCTAATTGACTCACGGTAGCACCTGCATAAATTTCATATTTGGTGACGGTTGAAACCGCAAACACATAATTTTGCTTCACTAACTTATACCATACCGAATTCGTTTTATCTGACTTTCCATAAAAATCTATCAAGATAGAAGTATCTATCATTATCAATTCCGCCATTGATTAATACTTTTTCTGCTATTTTCAATTACTTCTAATTGCTCTTTTGTTGCTGTTGGGCCATTCAAAAGTAATTTTTCTAAATCAGATTTAGGTTCAAGCTTTCCTGATTCATTCTCAATTTCAGCTTTAAGTTGTCTCAACTCCACCATTGACAGAGTTTTAACAATTATGAGTAACTGGTCAAATCCTATATCTATCTGCACTTGCATAATACTTAATTTGAGTTGTATATAGAAACAAATATACAAAATATGACTAAAAATCTAAATCACTCACAAAAAAACCTTCTCATTCCACAATTCTCAACTTCGCAAAACTCAATAACAGCGTTTTTTCGCCTTGCCCTTTTGCATCAAATTTGATAGTTGCCTTACGGTCATTACCATTAATATCCATTTTAGTTACAGTTCCATAGCCAAATTTTGGATGTTCTACTTTATCGCCTTGTTTTAGTCCAGAAGTATCGCTTGCCACAAAATCGCCAGTTGGTGTATGATTTACTGGTGTAGCTTTTGCAACAGGTTTTAGTTTAGAAATAATGCTATCTTTCTTAGAAAAAGGTAAAACTGATGAAGATGAACTCGTAGCTGGGCGGTCATTTCGAGCTTCACTATTTCCGTAAGAGATTACCCTACTTTTTGAAATTTGTAAGTATTTTGGGTCAATTTCTTCTAAAAAACGACTTGGTTCGCAGTAATTCAGACGACCATAATTATAGCGACTTTCGGCATAACTCAGCGTTAGTTTCTTTTCAGCACGAGTGATGGCCACATAAAACAGACGGCGTTCTTCTTCCAAATCACTGCGTTTTGATAGCATCATTTGTGATGGGAAAAGATTTTCTTCCAAACCTACAATATATACATACTTAAACTCCAAACCTTTTGCTCCGTGAATCGTCATGAGGGTCACACGGTCGTGGTCGCCATCTTCATCTTCTTGGTCGGCGGTAGTCATTAGCGTAACCGTCTGCAAAAACGCACTCAGCGTAGTTTCTTCATTCTGCGGTTCGCCGCCCGCAGCATTATCAACAAATTGCTTGATTGAGTTGAGTAATTCTTGAATATTTTCGTAACGAGCCAAACCTTCGACGGTTTTATCATCGTACAATTCTTTCAAAAGTCCTGAAGTTTTGGCAATATATGAAGCCACTGCGTGGGCATCTTTGCCTTCTTCAATTAACAAACCATAGCTTTTAATCAGCGTCGCAAAATCATCAATCGTTTGAGCGGCACGGCCAGCAATATATTGACCGATATTGCTCACAACTTCCCAAACCGACTTATTATTTTCAGCAGCGGTTACCACAATTTTCGCAACGGTTGTATCGCCAATACCTCTTTTAGGTAAATTGATAATTCGTTTGAATGCCTCGGTATCGCTCTGATTTATCGTAAAACGCAAATAAGCCAACAAATCTTTGATTTCCTTACGTTGATAAAACGACAATCCACCAACGATTCTGTATTTAATATTGAGTTTTCTTAAAGCCTCTTCAAAAGCCCTTGATTGAGCATTTGTGCGGTAAAGAATAGCAAAATCGGTATTTTTAAGACTATTATTATTCTTTTCTTCAAATATATTTGTTGCAATTAAGCGACCTTCTTCATTATCAGAAGCTGCTTTTATAACATCAATCTTGCTTCCTTCTTCGTTTTCAGAGAAAACATTTTTCTCTAATTGTTCTTTATTTCGTGCAATAACCGAATTGGCAGCATTAACAATATTTTGAGTCGAACGATAATTTTGTTCAAGTTTTACGGTTTTCAAATCAGGATAATCTGACTTAAAATTCAAGATATTTTGAATATTTGCCCCACGGAATGCATAAATACTTTGAGCATCATCGCCCACGATACAGATATTCTGATGCACCGAAGAAAGTTTGCGAGTAATCAAGTACTGCGAAACGTTTGTATCCTGAAACTCATCGACCATAACGTGCTTAAACTTATGCTGATATTTGTTTAAAACATCCAAATGATCACGAAAAAGCACATTTGTATTATATAACAAATCATCAAAATCCATGGCGTTTGCTTGAAAACAACGCAAGACAAACATTTTGTAAAGACGACCGATTTCGGGCATTCGAGCGGCTTTATCATCTTCCATATAAATTGGATTAGTAGCATAAGACTCCCACGAAACCAAGGCATTTTTGGCACTTGAAATCCTGTTTAGCACATAATTTACTTTGTAAGTTTTATCATCCAAAGCCAATTCTTTAATAATCGACCGCATCAACGATTTTGAATCATCGGTATCATAAATCGTGAAATCAGAAGTATAACCAAGTCTTTTTCCTTCAAAACGCAGAATTTTGGCAAAAACTGAGTGAAAAGTTCCCATCCAAAGGTTTTTGGCATCGCTTCCAATCACTGACTCAACACGCTGACGCATTTCCCCCGCTGCTTTATTGGTAAACGTCAACGACAAAATATTGAAAGGATCAACGCCTTGCTCAATCAGCCACGCAATACGATAAGTAAGCACACGAGTTTTGCCCGAACCCGCACCCGCAATAATCATCAATGGACCTTCGGGGTGCGTTACTGCGTCACGTTGTGGTTGATTAAGTTTTTCTAAATAATTATCTTTTGCCATTCGTTTCTCTTTTTGGACTGCAAATATAATTAAAAAAACCTGTAAGGTCTGTATCAAAAGTGCAGCACACCTTTTAATCCCGTGAACATGTTGTGCCACCCTTAATTTGTACTTATTTAAATAATTTATTATTGATTTAAAAAATAATAAAATATATTTTTGTTTGCAATTATACCACGAAAATCCGTATTTCGATTTCATAAAAATTCAAAAAAACCTCCGAAGTTCCATGAAGAAATTTTTTGACGTAATTGGTCTCATTGTTTTATCGTTTTCTAGTATTGCACAAAACAAATATGCAATCATTCCGAAACCTTCACAACTCGTCCAAACGACTGGCATGTTTTTGGTCAATGCCCAAACCAAGATTTTGATTCCGAGAAAAAATCCAGATTTACGTCTACTAGCCGAAATGCTGGCCGAGCGATTTATGATTACTTCGGCAATGTCACTTAAAATAGAAGAATTTGACCCTAAATATTTTGCTCCAGCCAACACAAAAGCCATTATTTTTATGCCACTTAGCCCAAAATCGGGTGATAAAACTTTGGGCGAAGAAGATTATACGCTAAAAATAGAAACAAATAGTGTGGCACTTTCAGCCTCAACGGCAAAAGGCGAATTTTATGCCTTACAAAGCCTCTTGCAATTGCTTCCAACTGAAATTTATAGTAGTTCGGCGGCAAATGGCGTAAAATGGAGCATTCCAAATTGCTCGATTTATGACCATCCACAGTTTGGGTATCGTGGTTTGATGCTCGATGTAAGTCGACATTTTTTTCCTGTTTCGTTTATCAAAAAATACATTGATTTGCTAGCTTTGCATAAAATGAATACTTTTCATTGGCACTTAACCGACGATCAAGGTTGGAGAATTGAAATAAAGAAATACCCAAAACTGACCGAAATTGGTTCAAAACGCAAAGAATCAATGGAAGGACATTTCACCGACCAACGTTTTGACGGAAAACCTTACGGTGGATTTTATACCCAAGATCAAATCTCGGAAGTAGTAAAATACGCCCAAAAGAACTTCGTAAACGTGATTCCTGAAATCGAAATGCCAGGTCATGCAATGGCAGCTTTGGCGGCTTATCCAGAATTGGGTTGCTCCAAAGGCCCTTACGAAGTAGGTGTAAAATGGGGTGTTTATGATGACGTTTTTTGTCCGACTGAACAAACTTTTTCTTTCTTAGAAGATGTTCTGACCGAAGTAATCGCCTTATTTCCAAGTAATTATATACATATTGGTGGCGATGAATGTCCAAAAGTTTCGTGGAAAAACAGTCCTTTTTGCCAGGAAATGATGAAAAAAGAAGGCTTGAAAGAAGAACACGAATTGCAAAGTTATTTCATCAAAAGAATTGACAAATTCTTGAGCTCAAAAGGCAAAAAAATGATTGGTTGGGATGAAATCTTGGAAGGGGGAATTTCACCAAACGCAACAATAATGTCGTGGCGAGGCATTGAGGGAGGAATCGAAGCTGTGAAACAAAACCACGATGCCATAATGACACCGGGAAGCTACTGCTATTTAGATGCTTATCAATCAGATCCATCATCAGAGCCTGTAGCAATCGGTGGATTTTTACCGCTCGAAAAAGTATACTCCTACAATCCGATTCCTGCAGGAATTACTTCTGAGCAAGCCAAACATATTTTGGGCGTACAAGGAAACGTTTGGACTGAATATATCGCAAACCCAAGCCATGCCGAATATATGATTTTTCCGAGGGCATCGGCTTTGGCTGAAGTGGCTTGGGCAACCAATAATAACAAAGATTACAAAGATTTCACGAATCGCCTAAAAACACACTTTGAGCGCCTCAAATTTTTAGCCGTCAATTATTCAAATGCATATTATGATGTTTCGGCGAGTTCGTCAGTAAATGTCAAAAATCAAGTAGCCGTACAACTAAAAACTACTGATAATAAGGCGATTATCAGATTTACGATTGATGGCACTGAGCCAACGGCAAGTTCTTTAGTTTATCAGCCAAGGGGTGTAATCGTAACCAAAGATGCAACAATTAGAGCAGCGGCATTTACTGATAAAGGGCAGAAACTGGGTAAAGATATGAGCAAATTTTATTACATCAATAAATCGACTGGACGAAAATACACCTTAGCAAGCCAGCCAAAAAAATATCTTGGTGGCGAAACTTTTGGTCTAACCAATGGCGTAAAAGGAGAAGCAGGAAACTTGGATACTTGGGTTGGTTTTGAAGGCAAAAACCTCGATTTAACGATTGATTTAGGAAAAGTATTAAACTTACAAAAGGTTTCATTTGCTTTTTTACGTTGGAGAGGTTCATGGATTATGCTACCTCGTGAGGTAGAAGTTTTTGTTTCTGAAGATGGCAAGAAGTTTATAAGTGCTAAAAAAATGCAATTGGGTAACTTAGAAGGTGAAGAAAAAGTTGTACAACAACTAAGCCTAGGAATTGACGGCAAAAGAGGACGTTATGTGAAAATTATAGCTCAAAATTACGGCAAACTCCCCGACAATCACCCTGGCAAAGGCAGCCCCGCTTGGTTATTTGTTGACGAAATTGGGATTAATTGATGCAAAGAAAACAAATTCTTTATATTTTTGTAAAAATTTTATTGGTTTCGTAGTTCAACGGATAGAATAAGCGTTTCCTAAACGTTTGATTCGGGTTCGATTCCCGACGAGACCACGTTTTCAGCATTAAGTGTTAACTAAACTTTGATGCGGTCGGAGTTGCGGACAATCGGGCGGCGTTCCGCTTCGATTCCCTCCGTAGCCATAGTACAACATAATTCCTTGTATTCCAAGCAATTATGTCATTTTTTATTTAAAATTGTGTCACCCTCCTCTTAAACGAAAAAATGTCATATTGCACAGCCATAAAATCAATGTCAGGCGAAAGACAAGCCTTGTACAAAGCCTATCACGACCACCAATATGGCTTTCCGATTCAAGATGACAACGAACTTTTCTGCCGACTTATCTTTGAAATCAATCAAGCTGGACTTAGTTGGGAAACTATTCTCAGAAAAGAAACCTCTTTAAGAGGAACTTACGATAATTTCGATATTCAGAAAGTTGCGGCCTACACCGAAGCCGACCGTGAGAGACTTTTGGCAGATGCGAGAATAATTAGAAATAAACTTAAAATCAATGCCGCCATCGAAAATGCAAAAACTATTCTAAATCTACAAATAGAACATGGTTCGTTTGGAAATTGGCTGGCTTCGCATCACCCTAAAACAAAAGATGAATGGAAAAAGGTTTTCAAGAAAACTTTTAAGTTTACAGGCGGCGAAATTGTGAACGAATTTTTGATGAGTATTGGATATTTGCCTCGTGCTCATGACGAAAATTGTGAAGTTTATGCTGAAGTTTTGAAATCTCAGCCTAAATGGTTGAGCTCACAGATGTAAAATTTATTCTTTTACTTCTTGAAAATCAGCAAATTCGGCGAGAGTTTTTTGTTCAGAAATGGGTAATTGCTTAAACTCAACTTCCCAATTCATCGAAGCTGCCAACTGATTCATCATTAGTCCTACCTGTCGGTTTGCTACCTTTGGCAAATCGCTTATGAGAGCTTTTTCCTGCATCACTTTTTTGGCTTCGTTCAAGATATTCGTATAATCTTCGTGGTCGAATTTATTGAGCCAACCTTGGTCGATGTCATAAAATTTATAATCAGTATCAATCGACAAAATTTCAGCGTCTGGAAATTGCTCAACTACCAATTTTCGGGTCACTTCGTCTCGCTTTACTTTCATTTTTCCAAAATCAAAACCTACCGAAACTTTCGCTCTCGAAACCACCAACGCTTTTTTATTGACTTTAAAGAAGCCCATAAACTCTTTTTTACTACTGTGGTCATATATTTCGGTAAAGTATCCTTCGGCCATCACTACCTTGAAAACTTTTTCGATGCGTTCGAGTAAAAGCGTTGATTCTTGACGAAGTTCCTCTTTATTATCACGCAGTTTTTTTCCGTACATCCAATTGAATATCTGCCAAGCGGCAATTCCTCCGACAGCAATTGCGACAAGAAAAAGCAAAAATTCCATGTTTTTCAATGATGAATTAGTGAATGAGCTAATGAGTGAACAAATTTAAAACAAAGTTGACAAGAATATCTTAGTTTTGGGTATTTTATTAGAGATTCACCAAATAACGATTTCAGAAATTTTGACTTTAAGCAGTAAAAAAAGTAACTTAATAATTATTGTCGGACCAACGGCGGTCGGCAAAACCGATTTGTGTGTAAAACTCGCTAAGGCGTTTGATACCGAAATTCTCTCATGCGATTCTCGACAGTTTTATCAACAATTAAACATCGGTACGGCCAAACCCACCCCAGAAGAAATGGGTAGTGTGGTACATCATTTTGTTGATTCTCACAGTATCAATGAATATTATAGTGCGGGAGATTTTGAGCGAGATGCCATCAAATTGCTAGAAAATGATATTTTTAAGCGAAAAAACATAGCAATTATGACCGGCGGTTCAGGGCTTTTCGTGAAAGCAATAACTGACGGACTCGACGAAATGCCCGAAGCTCCACTCGCATTACGAGAAGAATTGATGCAAAGATTGGAAAAAGGCGAACTCGATATAATGGCAGAAGAGCTCCGAAAACTCGACCCCGAATATTGCGAAACTGCCGATTTGCAAAACTCTCAAAGAGTGGTCCGGGCTTTGGAAGTTTGTTTGATTTCGGGACGAGCATTTTCTTCATTTCATAAAAAAAATAGTATCGAACGAAGTTTCAATATCATCAAAATTGGTATCGAACGCCCACGTGAACAACTATACGAACGCATCAATTATCGAATGGATTTGATGTTAAAAAATGGTTTGATAGAAGAAGTTAGGGGTTTGATTAATTACCGAAATCATAATGCTTTGCAGACCGTTGGCTATAAAGAAGTATTTGAATATTTTGATGGAAACTACGATTTTGCCACAATGGAAGATCTTTTGAAGCGAAATTCTCGTCGATATGCCAAACGCCAAATGACTTGGTTTAAAAATCAAGATGCTTTTGAATGGTTTTATAGCACTGATATTGAAGGAATAAAGGCATACATTCTCTCTAAATTGCAATCAGATTCGCCATTTTGATTTATTTTTACTGGTTTGCTCTACAATATACATTTGGTCAGAGTTTTGAAGAAATGAAGCATTGGCTTTTTGAAATGCTTCATTATCGATGCTAACGCACAAAGTTCAATAGGCGAAACTATGCTCGTTGATTACTACAATGAAGAATATGGCTTCTTAAAACTCAACTACACAAATATTGAGGGTAGTTACTTAGTGAAGGATATTAATTCGGTGAAAAAGTTTTGAAAAAATATTTTTTAAGGTCGGCAAGATGCAAAATCTTGCCAACGTTGAGCCTTACTTCCAATAATCATACTGAATATAAGTAGCAGTATCAACCGCAACGGCTTCACCATGAAGTTTTGAGACTACGTACAACGACATATCAATTCCTGCCGAAACACCAGCCGACAAAATAATTCGACCATTATCAACCCATCGTTTTTCTGGGGAAATTTGGGTATTTGGAGCAGCCTCTCGCATTTGTTCAACGGCCTTAAAGTGAGTTGTAGCCGAAAGTCCTTCGAGCAAACCTGCTTTGCCCAAAATCAATGAACCTGTACAAACCGATAACAGTAATTCGACTTTGTCATTCATTTCTAAAACCCAATTAAGTAGTTTTTGATTATTTACTTCTCGACGAGTACCAAGAGGTGTGCCATCGGGACGAAATCCGCCACCGCCTGGAATTAATAAAATATCGGGCGTTGGGCAGTTTTCAAAAGTATAAGTTGATTCAATGATTAAGTTATTTCGAGCGGCAATTTTTGGCTTTTCGGCAACTGTGAAAACTTCAAAGAGTCCATCTCCCCCATTTTGTCTGCCTGTTACTCCAAAAATCTCAAACGGGCCTGCGAAGTCCAAAACTTCTACATCATCGAAAATAAAAATTGCTACTGTACGCATTGCTAGTGATTACGGGGTCGCCCGAGCGATGGTGAATGTTTAATTATAAATGGGTTCAATAAAAATCATTACTATTTTATTACACTAACTATCTCTTCAGTCATATCCTCAACTGGTAGCATTCCATCTAACCAATTGATTTTTATACCTTTACGCTCCATACTTCTGAAAAAAGTCATTTGACGTTTGGCAAATTGGTGAATTGCTATTTCGAGGCGTTTGGTCATTTCATCAAAAGATAATTCACCAATCAAATATTCGGTAATAAACTTATATTCAAGTCCGTAGAAAATTAATTTTTCGGCTGAAATTCCGCTTTCGAGTAAATATTTTACCTCCTCAATCATACCATTATTTAGTCGGTCGTGTAAGCGTTTGGTAATTCTTTTTCTGCGAATTTCTACTGGTATATTTATTCCAAAAACAATCTTATTAATATTGAGAAATTGATTAAAAACTTCTTTTTTCAAAATTACATTTTCCAACTTCCATTTGCCAATTTCCATCGCACGAATCAATCTTTTTCGTGTGGAAATATCAGCATTTTCTTGAAAATATTTTCCTTGAAAAATGGATATTAGTTCTGCACCAGTTTTTAGCGACAATTCATCTCTAAACGCCTGACTGATAGGCACTTGTGTATCTTCATAATTTCGTAAAACTGATTCAATATACATACCTGTACCGCCACATAAAATCGGAGTTTTATTGCGAGAAAAAATATCTTGATAAGCTTTCTGAAAATCTCTTTGAAAGAACGCAACATTGTAGCTTTCGCCTGCTTCCACAATATCAATCAAATGTACGCCTTCAATACCTGCTGGCCAATCATGATTTTGCTTGAAAGCAGGCAGATAATCTTCATAATCTTTGCCCGTTCCGATGTTCATTCCTCGATAAACTTGCCGACTATCGGCACTGATGATATCGCCATTAAGTTTTGATGCTACATTGACTGCCAACTTCGTTTTTCCAGAGGCCGTTGGCCCTAAAATCACAATTAAAGGCAAATTATTCTGTTTCTGCATTATCTTTCAATTTCATCAAAAACTTCCAATTTCCTGAATTGTAAATCTTATTTTTTGAGTTTTCATCGCCCAATTTTCTTATAAAAGTTTCATTATTAAGTTCAAAAGTCAGCGGAGGTGTTAATTCTATTCGCTCAAAACCTATTTTTTCGTAATTTGTTCCGTCTGACCAATCGGCGTCAGCGTAAGTCATAATATCGTCGGGAGCCTGTTCGTCAATAAACATTTTTAATAGTTTATTCAGACCCCCAACCACCGTAAAACCTTTATAATTAGCAAATCGAATCAATTCAAAAGAACGATATTCTTGTCCTTCCCTGATTATTTTTTTGGCATTACTAAACGATGCTATTGCTACCAAAAACGCCTCTTTATTAAAATTTTCTTGTAAAACTCTTTCATTCTGAATAACCCTAAAATAGCGACTGGGCAGAAACAAGCCATACTTTAATTTGGCATTGACTTTGCTCTGTAAATGATTATTTATCAGAAATTTATCCATCGTTGGTTTGTCGATTCGTTGTACTTGGGTTAGTCGGGCCGGAATTGTTTCGCTCATGCCAAACAAGGACATTAATCTCGACTCAACAATGCTTCGTTTAGTTTGCCAAACGTCTTCCCAAAGATGAATAACTCTTATATCTTTTTGGGCAAATAATTGACTAATTTTCTGAAAAAAAGTAGAAACATCGATTGCATTTTCTAAAAAAACACAATGCAAAACTAATTTTCTTTCTGGAAAATATAAATAGCTAAAAGGCGTGTCAGGAAACCCAACAGGGTTTTCTTCAATCACTAAATTAGTGTATTGAGCTATAAAATTATGTATATCAATGATGAATTTTTGCAAAGACAAATTGTTTTTAATGGTAAATATTCAATAATTTTGCAATAAAATACGTTATAAAAGATGTATCGAAACAATCATGAACCAAACACTATAATTTATTGATATTCAAAACTTTATATTCGTTTTCTTGTTTAATAACCGGCTTTAATTTATCATATTTTATGAAACTCTTTCGTTTTATTACTCTCAATTCTTGGATTATTTTACTGCCTTTGGCAAGTAATGCTCAAGTTTCTCGTGTGTACATGCTCGATGAAGCCGACACTTATTTCAAATCGGGACGTTATTGGGATGCCTTCTTCAAATATCGTGAATGTGCAAATTTACCAGAATTTGAGGCCTTAAGCGAAATCAGTGATCAAATAAAGAACAGTTCGCATGCACTATATCTTACCAAAAAATTTAAGGATTATTTTGCTCTGCAAAGATACGCTCCTGCCAAAGAAAACCTATTAGAATTGGTAAGTATGAACCCCAACGACCCAAATCGTGGGCAGATTGCTCATATTACATTAGCTCAAGGAACAGAATTGCAGCGTTATGCGATGCGTCAGCGTACACCAGCCGCTACGGCCGATATGCTTAAAAAGGCAATGTCTTATTACTATCAAGCTGCCAAAGAAGGTTTGATGGAAGAGTCGATTTTGGCAATTAAACAATGTCAGTATTCGATTAAAGAAACAAAAATTCCGATGGAAGAAACATCATCGCCGCTTCCAGAAATGATTGATAAAAATACAAATCAACCAAATACTCCAACACAAACAATACCTAACGTAGGACATCCAAGGAAACCAGTTGAGGTTATTATCAACCCTGCTCCTAAGGGGAATTGAGACTTGTTACTTGTGATTGGTTATTGGAAAAACTGGAAAATTAGTTTTTAAAAGTAAAATGAGGCTGTCAATTTTAGATTGGCAGCCTCGTTTTATAGTTTATTAAACCTTATCAATAAAGTTTAAACTTTTTGGACTTCTTTTTTCGTGTATAATATCCACAATAAAAACGCTATTGTTTTCAACGAAAAAGAAAATTTTGAATTGTTTAAATTTAGCAAATCTAAACAGTTTGCCTGATTTTACTTTTTTGAAAATAGTAAAAGACTCAGGGTGTTCACAAATATGAGCAATTCGTTAAGTTATTTCTTTTTGATAAATTGTATAAGATTTGAAAGAAACTATTAATATAAAGTCTAAAATTTCTTTACAACTTTTCCTAAATCTCTCTGAAATTTCGATTGAATAGCTAAATTCTTCTAATTCCACGATTTAAGCTCTTGTTTAAATGCCTCAAGAGATATATATTTTCCTTTTGCAGATTCTTCAAGATGAGTTTCGAGTTCATTTTCAGTAAATGGTTTTCCTTCAAAAGGGATATCTTCTTCTTCTTGCAAAATATCAATATTATGCTTTTTGAAGAATAGAATCGCTTTCTGTCGTTGAAATTCGCTCTGTATTCTAATTGTTAGAACTGACATTCTTTTGTGTTTATTATGACAAAACTTAACATTTTAATTTAATAAAAAAATCTTTTACTGAATTTTTTATTAAATCCCCCCCTTTAGGGGTTAGGGGTATTTGGGGTGACCAAAATAACCGTAGGATTCATCGGATAGCGGCCGAATTTATCTCCATAAATCGCCAAACCACCTGCGAGACTTTCATCTACTTCGAGTCTTATAATTAATTCTCCAGTCGAACGAGCCAATTCTAATGATTTTTGTGGAATATTTACTCCTAAACGATAACCATAAGAGCCTGCTTCATACAATTTTTTATCTTGTGGCTGATTGTGCCAAGACAAAATACCACGGTGGTCGGCTGGGTCATTGCTAAGGTCGTATCTTCCTGCAAAAATACCATTGATTTTTACCGAAACTGCACTTGGGTATCGTGAAGTGTCGGTCATTGGATATGCATTTTTGTTTTGACTTGGCTCGGCTTTTGCCCCAAGCATATAGTCAGTATTTTTTATTTGTGAGTTTTCTTTGTCTTTGGCAAAAAGCTGTTTTGACGAAACCTCTGCCACAAATGATGCACTTTCAAACTTTGTATCAGTTGGAATCTTGATTTTGTATTCAAAATAGCCACTTCCTGCCCCGTTTACTTTTAGTCCGTCGAGAATATTCCATTGTTTTTTACTCCAACGTGCATCACTAAAGTTTTTTGGCTCAATGCTTATCAATTTGGCTTTTTTGCCACTTAAAAGTGTCAATTCACTTGGAGTTTTACCTTCAACGATAAATGTGGTGAAATTGCGATGTACTACATTTCCAGCGTTATCTTCCAAAATCAAGGCCGCAATTACTACCGATTTTTCATCGGGCATGGTAAGTTTTATTGGTTCGAGTTCTTTTTGTATCCATGCTTGATACGGAACAGTTTTGGTCATATTTCCCCAAGTTTTTTTCTGACCCAAAGCATCATAACCATACATTTGCACTTTCAGATTTAGGTTTTTGCCTAAATCTTTATCGGTCATAACTGATAGGTACAGAGGTAAAGTAATCTCCTCTTTTGGTTTTACGCTGCGACTAATTTCGTTGCCAGCTGAAATATAAATATCCGAATGAAAATCTTTGATTGACATACCATCAACCAATTCACCAACGCCCGTTTCTTTCTCTGAGCGGTCGAATCTAAAATATCCGTTCCATTCATTGATCACATCGTGATGCTCAGTATAAAGCCAACCCGCAATTTTTGGATATTTTCTGAAAGTATTTATCATTCGATGATAATCCCAACTCCAATCTACATCGCCCGTGCTTCCTTCGTAGCCCCAAACATTTCCACATTCTGAGTTGATATTCGGTACATCGGTTTGGGTATAACCTTCGGGCGGCGTTCCGCTTTCGTAATGAAATTGACTACCAACGTACGTTTTTTCGTCGATTTCCTTCAAATGCTTTTCCCAGCCCGAACCTGGCAAATATTCGTGCCAAGAGTTAATATCAGTTTCGGTATGACCCGCTCCGCAACAAATCGAGTTATCTTCAACCAAACGAGTAGCATCAAGAGATTTTGCCAAACGATACACCGAAGCTACCCATTTTTGAGTTTCTGGCAGATATACGCTTTGTTTTTTGCCGTTAACTTCTTGTTTTGTTTTCAAACCCCAAGTTTCGTTAAAGACAATCCAAGAGAAAATCGCAGGGTGATTATAATCACGTTTTATCATTTCGTGAAGCGTATATTCTGATTCTTTTTGAGCGTTTTTATTAGGTTCTCCCCAGAAATTTGGCAAATCAGACATCACTAAAACGCCTAATTTATCAGCCCAATAAAGTTTTCGAGGCACATCAACTTTGATGTGCGTACGTATGCCATTTAACCCAATATTTCGAGCCAAAAGAATTTCGTTTTTCATAAATTCATCGGTCGGAAAAGTATAAAAGCCCGTTGGATGATACGATTGGTCTAGAGCCAATTGCATGTAAACTGGCTTGTTATTGAGGGCAATATATTTATAATTGGTATTTGGTAGATTGACGGTCGAAATCTTACGCATTCCGAAATAAGATTTCACTTCATCGTCGGCCAATTTTACATTTGTTTCGTACAAATACGGGTCTTCGAGTGTCCATAATCTTGGCGATGAAATTGGCACAATAAACGAATGTTGCGTTTTTCCTTTCGGGAAAATTTCACGTATCGAAATCTTCTGGTTTCCGTTAATCGTCAATTCTAAATCAAGGTCTTTCGATGCTGGATTTCCTAAGTAAGCCGTTACTTTTACTTGATTTTTGTCAATATCTGGCGTAAAATGCAATGCATCTAAGAAATTTTGTCCACGAGCTTCAACATAAATCGTTTGCCAAAGTCCACGAGCATTACCGTAGCCTTGCTTGCCGTAAAGCGTAAAATCACGGCGTTTGTCATCGACTTTTATTACTAAGTTTTGTGCAGTTCCGTACTTTAAATTGGCTAATTCAAACGAAAAAGGCGTGTATCCCCCTTCGTGGCTGCCCAGTTCTTTACCATCGAGCCAAACGGTAGTTTTCCAGTCCGATGCTCCGATGGTTACAAAAACTCGTTTACCTTTCCATTCAGGTTTTATCGATATTTTCTTACTATACCACGCAATATCTGCTTCATCTTTAACGCCCGAAAGAGGCGAGCCCCATGGAAATGGAACTGAGATAGTTTGAGTAAATTTCTTTGTACCTTTCTGCCACTGTGCCTTTTCACCTACATCGTTTTTATCAAATTCAAAAGCCCAATTTCCGTTCAAATTGAGCCATTCTGAGCGTTCAAAATCTGGTCTAGGGTGTTCGGGTAGTGGAATATTCTGTTGAGAGAAAGATTGTTTAAAAACAAGTAGGCAGAATAGCGTAAGCATCAGCCTTTTGAGGGGTGTCATCATAAGTTTTGTAGTTTTGAATAGTTTGGTTGCATTATGGTTTTAAAACGAGTTTTTCGATTCAAAACTTATGTCAAAAATAGTATTTTTATATCGTTTATTAATATTTTTTAAAATCTATTTTTCAGAAAAACACCGCCAAAAATCCTGCAAAAAATCTTTAAAACAATTATTTGAACATTTTTAAAGCTATAAGCTTTATTTTTAAACCTATTCTTTTTCCTCTTAAATGAAACTTCTCAAAGACCTTCGATAAGAAGAATATAACAAAACAACTTTTGCTTTAAAAAATAGGGAGACTGCTCAATATACATATTTCTAATTTTTGGCCAATAGAACAAAATCAGTCAGTCCTTTTGGGATGGCTTTTTTTTTACTATTTTTGACAATTATTTAAGAATACAAAACTCAATATGCTTTTAGAAATAGGAGATACTTACCGCCAAAGTTTTAGTTTTTCGCAAGAAGATGTAATAATATTTGCCGAAGTCACTGGCGATAAAAACCCTTTGCACCTCGATGCTGAATTTGCGGCTACCACGCGTTTCAAGCGTCCGATTATTCATGGGCATTTGAGTAGTAGCGTGTTTACTCGCATCTTGGGAATGGAATTCCCGGGCGAAGGTTCGATATATATGAAACAAGAAACGGAGTACATGTTTCCGATGTTTGTTGATACCGAATACGAAGTAATTTTTACGGTAATGAGCATTGACCGTGAAAAACACGTTGCTGAAATTACAGGCGAGGTTTATATTAAAGGCACTTCTCGCAGAACAATCAGAGGTTTAGCTACCCTTATGCACTTGACCAAAATATAAAATAACTGACTAGAATCGGGTGGATGAGTCAGCACCCTACCCTATCCAACCCGATTCTAATAAATGTTTTTGAGAAAAAAACAATAAAACCTTCCCTTAAGCCGTTTTGAGCTAAGTACCTTTAAAAAATATTACTCACAAAAACTTTCTTTATAAACTATGATTGTATCTTGACTTGTCCTTTACCCATAATAAATTTAAAAGACAATGAACAAGTACTTTAAAACCATGAAACGTGTGCTTCTTATGGGTTTATTTTTCCCGTTTGTAAGCTTTTCTCAAACCCACCGTGCTTACGCTGACGAACTTTTCAAAAAAGGCGATTATTTTCATGCTTTCTTCCTTTATCGTAACCTTTATGGTACAAATCTAATCGAAAATCAGTTTGCCCAACAATGTAATACTGCTATTTCGCTTACCAAACAGTTTCTTGATTTACGTGCTTCCAAACAATACTATGATGCAAAAACCAAGCTTCGTGAACTGCTCGAATTAAATCCTGATGATTTTCATGCTCCGATTTTGCCACAATTATCAATCGAAGAAGCAACTTATTGGCAAAAATTGGCTTTAAAACAAAATTCGTCAAAGGAAGTAAACCTAATGCTTGAAAAAGCAATTTCGCTATATGAACAAGGAAAAACTGATGGTTGGAATCACAAGGAAATAGATGATGCGATTAAACAATGTGAAGCGTCTAAAATAGACAATGGAATCAGTGAAAGAGTTGCTGTTGCACCAAAAGTTGAGATTGTTCCACAGATTGCGGAAACACCAGTTGCTGAAGCTAAGCCAATAACTCCAACCGCATCAACCCCAGTTGTTCAAACAGAGCATTTTGAGAAAAAACAATTACCACAACAAAGAAAGATAGTTAAAACTTCCAGCAAGAAAATGCTTCCGAAAAGAGAAGTAGCTACAATAAAATAGTGTTTTGCAAATTTTATAAAAAAGAGAGGTATTATTCCGAAGAATAGTACCTCTCTGTTATTATACGGCACAGAGACAATTTAATTTTTCAGCATTACAATAAACCATCATTTTATGTAACTTGCGAACAGATATTCAAACAGAACTATTATGAAAAAACTTTCCACTCTTTTGCTTTGTGCATGGGTTTTGCAGACGAATGCCCAAAACGTAGAAACATGGCTCACCAAAACTGATAAATCTATTTTATTTCAAAAACAATCAAATACCCTTAGTTTTGATAAAATCAGCAATAATTCACCGAGCGTTTATGTGGATGATACCAAAACATTTCAACAAATAGATGGTTTTGGCTACACACTTACGGGCGGAAGTACTCAGCTTTTGAGCCAAATGAATGCCGACGAAAGAGAAAGAATCCTAAAAGAATTGTTTGCCACAGACGGCAATAATATTGGAGTTAGTTATTTACGCATAAGCCTAGGAGCATCTGACCTTGACGACCATGTTTTCTCTTATGATGACTTACCATCTGGCGAAACTGACCAAAAACTAAGTAAATTTAGTTTGGCGGAAGATAAAAAACATTTGATTCCAGTATTAAAAGAGATTCTGGCAATTAATCCAAAAATCAAGATTTTGGGTTCGCCATGGTCGCCACCAACTTGGATGAAAACCATCAATAATTTTAAAGGAGGAAGCCTAAAAAAAGAATATTATGGCGTTTATGCTCAGTATTTGGCAAAATATATTCAGGAAATGAAAAAAGAAGGTATCTTGATTGATGCCCTAACGATTCAGAACGAGCCACTACATCCTGGAAACAATCCAAGTTTACTGATGCTTCAAGATGCACAAGCCGCTTTTGTGAAGAATAATCTCGGCCCAGCATTCAAACTAGCAAAAATCTCAACAAAAATCATCATTTACGACCATAACGCTGACCGCCCCGATTATCCAATCAGTATTTTGAATGATACAGAAGCTAGAAAATACATTGATGGCTCGGCTTTTCACTTATATGGTGGAAATGTAGAGAATATCAGGAGTGTTCACGAAGCCCATCCCGACAAAAACCTATATTTTACCGAGCAATGGATTGGTGCTCCTGGCAATTTTGCAGGCGATTTTTCGTGGCATATCAAAAACCTTGTCATAGGTGCTTCTCGCAATTGGTGTAAAACAGTTTTAGAGTGGAATTTGGCATCAGACCCACAGCAAAACCCTCATACTGTTGGAGGTTGTACTGAATGTTTGGGAGCCATCACGATTGGGCAAGACATTACTCGAAATCCAGCATATTATATAATTGCACATGCTTCAAAGTTTGTTCGCCCTAATTCGGTCAGAATCGCCTCAAATATTACATCGTCGTTACCGAATGTAGCCTTCAAAACTCCATCGGGCAAAACTGTTCTGATTGTACAAAACGATGGTGGCATAACACAAGAATTCAATATTCGTTATCATAATAAACAAATAACTACCATGCTTGATGCTGGCTCAGTGGCTACTTATGTTTGGTAAAACTATATTTCTATGCTTCAATTTTTATACATCATTTTATTTGCTATGAGTGCAAACCCAACAATCAATTTACAGAAAAACGTTTGGACTAAACTTCCAGAAAATCATTTCAAAAATGCTACTGACGGCAAATCTGCAAGCCAAACAACCGAAGTAAAACTAAATGCCGACGACCAATATTTGAGTATTGAATTTAATTGCTTACAAAACCCTTTTGTGGCACAAAATTCCTATACAAAACATAATAGTGAAATGTATAATCAAGAGGTTTTCGAGCTTTTTATTGCCGAAGGTTCGGCTATACCTACTCGCTATTTAGAATTAGAAATTAACCCAAATAATGCTCTTTTTGCTGGTTGGATAGAGAATCCAAGCAAAGAAGCTCCCGAAAGTTGTGATTTTGTGAGCCATGATGATGCAAAAATTATTCATTCGGCCAACAAAACTTCAGATAGTTGGTCTGGAAAAATGCAAATTCCATGGGCCTTATTGGGCGGTAAAAGTGATACTTATCGCATAAATTTTTATAGAATAATATCACTAAAATCGCACATAAATTCTGACTGGTCTGGTACGCTAGATACGTGTGCATACCTCTGCTGGAGCCCAACCATGAGCGGTGAAGTTCCTCGTTTTCACCGACCTGAAGCTTTTGGGGTTTTGAAGGTGGAAAAATAAAAATATCTCATTAACTATTTCAAAAAAGTTATTACATTTGTTTTAACATTTTTCAAAAAGATGATTCAAACAATAAGAAAAATAGGAAATTCGAGTGGAGTGCTCATCCCTAAAACAATGTTGGTAAGTTGTGGTATTACTGACGAAGTAGAAATGGAAGTCTTGGGTGATTCGATCATGCTACGCTCAACCAAAAATAAACCTCGCCAAGGTTGGGATGAAGCCTTCAAACAAGCAATTACTAATGGTGAGGAAACAGAAGATGATTTATTTGAAGGCATAAAAAACAAATTTGACGATATTGAATGGACTTGGTGAAACTATAAATGATGATTGTAAACCGATTTGAAATCTGGCTCGTCAGCCTCGACCCAACTCAAGGAACCGAAATAGCCAAAACTCGTCCCTGTTTAGTTATTTCGCCCGATAGTGCCAATAAATACCTGAATACCGTCCTTGTTGCACCACTTACCCACACAAGAAAAGGGTTTCCAACTCGTATAAATTGCCAATTTGCTAACCAAGACGGGCAAATTGCTTTAGACCAAATAAGAGCCGTTGACAAAGTAACCCGATTAGTAAAAAAAGTAGGAAATCTTGATGACTTCACCTGTGAACAAGTCTGTAAAATACTCGAAGAAATGTTTAAATATTAAGGCTTTTACCACCGCTTAAACGGGAAAGTAGATAAATTAGAATTATAATATTTATTTACTCCCGTTACTTCTTCGGCCGCCCAATGGGGTAAATCAAAGGTTTCATCTTCACTGGAAAGCTCGATTTCAGCTATAATTAAACCTTCATTTTCTCCCAAAAACACATCAACTTCCCAAAGTTTTTCGGCAAAAAACACTTTGTATCTATATTTAGTCAAATCCGAAACTGCAAACATATCTAACAGTTGAATAGCTTCTTCTTTGGGTATTTCGTACTCAAATTCGGCACGAGTTGCTCCTTCGGTTTTTCCCTTTATTGTGAGAAAACCCTTTGTGTCAGTCGCTCTAACTCTAATAGTCTTATTTGGGTCAGTCAACATGTAACCTTGCCTATAAAATTCCCTTTTAGGTTTTTCGGTTACAGCCCATTTTGCATGATTTACCAAAAACTTTCTCTCAATTTCCAATCCCATATTTAAGGTATTTTTCCCAAATTATAATTCAAATAGATATAAAATTGATTCTTAAATCGTCATCGAACAGAAAAACTGGTCGTAAATCATCATTTTACTTCTTTACAAAGATATACAATCAATCTTATTTCTACCGAAAGTCTTGTTTAATTGCTCATAAGTCCTTAGGTTCGTTACAAAATTTCCCCTTTCAATAAGATTTAACATTGGCTTAATGTTCACAGCGTTTATTTAATCTTACATTTGCAAAATTAAAAAACCATCAAATAAAATTACTTTTTATGAGTCTTGCTCACCGTGTTTTAGTAGTTGACGACGAATCCGATATTGTAGAATTATTGGTCTATAATCTCGAAAAAGAAGGATATAGGGTAGCCTCTGCACCCGATGGTAAAAAAGCAATAGAAGTTGCTAAAGAATTCCTCCCAGATTTAGTGATTCTTGATATTATGATGCCTTTCTTCGATGGCATCGAGGTTGGTCGTATGATTCGTGCTATTCCCGAACTAAAAAATACTTTTATTCTTTATTTAACGGCTCGTTCAGAAGAATATTCGGAAGTAGCAGCATTTGAACTTGGTGCAGATGATTATATCAATAAGCCCATCAAGCCACGTGCCTTGATGAGTCGAATCAATGCTTTTTTCAGACGTGAATCGCAGAAAACAGATATAGGTGATACCCTTGAAATTGCAGGATTAATTATCAATCGCTTGAATTATACCGTTACGAAAGCCGACGGAAATGTTATTGTTTTACCTAAAAAAGAATTTGAATTAATATCTTTTCTTGCTCAATACCCCAATAAAGTTTTTAGCCGTGACGAAATTTTGCAAAAAATTTGGGGTGCCGATGTATTTGTAGTTGAGCGTACGATTGATGTGCATATCCGTAAAGTTCGTGAAAAAGTGGGCGAAACCTACATTAAAACTCTTAAAGGAGTAGGTTATATGTTTACTGATGAGGTATAATTTCGATTGTAAATTGATAATTATCAATTATATTTGCTTAAACAATCTACTAAAGAATGTCTTTTAGCCCTCGAATAATAGCTTTTTTTTTGGCAATCTTTATCACGCTTATTTCGATTGCGTTTCTAAGTTTTGTGCCTGAAGTTACGTTCGCTATGCTTTTTGTAGTAGGAGTGGCGTGTTTTTTTGCTACTTTCTTTTTGGTTTTTTATACGATTGATCTTCTGGTTTTTCGGGAAGTTGAACAAATCTCCAAGACCATTCAACAACTCAAAATTCGTGATTTTGATATTTCGAGAAAAAGCCTCCTAAAAAGCGTCAATCCAATCAAAAAACTCAATACTGAGATTTCGACCTATGTAGCTAAAAAGCAAACTGAAATCGAAGAATTAAAAAAAATGGAACTATACCGTCGAGAATTTTTGGCTGATGTTTCGCACGAACTAAAAACACCCATTTTCGCTGCTCAAGGCTTTATTCATACACTTATTGATGGAGCAAAAGACGACCCAAAAACCCTCGACCGTTTCTTAAATCGTGCGGCCAAAAGTATCGATGGACTCGATGCTCTGGTTGGAGATTTAGTAACACTCTCACAAGTAGAAAAAGGAGATTTGAAAATGCACTTCGAACAAATCGACCTAAAAAACATTACGCAGGAAATCTTTGAGCAACTCGAACACAAAGCCGAAAGTCGAGGTGTAATACTCAAAATAAAGCCAAAAACACTCGAAAAAGCCTTAGTTAAGGCCGACAAACAGCGTATCACGCAGGTTTTGACAAATCTCATTGATAATGCGATAAAGTACGGCAAAGAAAATGGCAAAATCATTGTAGAAATAGAAGAAGACAAAAAGCACTTCCATGTATCGGTCGATGATGACGGGCCGGGAATTCAGCCCGAACACCTTTCTCGTATCTTTGAGCGTTTCTACCGCGTTGATAAAAGTCGCTCACGCGATACTGGCGGAACTGGCCTCGGCTTAGCCATTGTTAAACACATTTTAAATGCTCATTATTCTAAAATTACAGTCACGAGCAAGATTGATAAAGGCACTACTTTTAAATTCAAACTTGCCAAAATCATCGAAAATACGACTGAAAAATTGGTCGAAAATCAATAATATTCCATAAAAACCTTCATAGCTGACAAAACCTTAGCTGTTTTAAGCGTAGCTTTGCATAAAAAAGCAGTAAAGCAATGGAATACGACTTCGATTTAAGTGCTTTCGACGAAAAAGAAACGCCAAAAATAAAAAATACAATCAAAAAAATCGACTTTAAAGACATCATTATCTTTGAAAACGATGACTATATCCTAATCAATAAACCTCCTTATATATCAAGCCTTGACGAACGAACGCAGGACAAACGTCTCGGCAGCAATCCGCAAAGTATTTTGCGTCTGGCAAAAGAATATTCTGACGATGCCCAACTCTGCCACCGTCTCGATAAAGAAACTTCGGGCGTACTAGCAATTGCCAAAAATCCAGCCGCTTATCGTAGCCTTGCCATGCAATTTGAAGCCCGTGAAGTAGCCAAGCGTTACCACGCCATTACAAATGGTGTACATGATTTTGTTGGCATATCGGTTTATTTACCAATCGCCCAGCTTCGTGACGGAACTGGCGTAAGAATCGACCGAGAAAAAGGCAAAATTGCCGAAACAATTTTCAATACTTTGAAGGCTTACCGAAATTATACAATCTTAGAATGCATGCCAATCACTGGCCGTATGCACCAAATTAGAGTTCACCTTCAATGCCTTAAGGCACCTATCGTGAGCGACCCCATGTATGGCGGAAACGATATTTTTTTATCGCAAATTAAAAGTAAGAAATTCAATTTAAAAAACGGAACGGAAGAAATTCCACTCATAAGAAGAGTTGCATTGCATGCACATTCGCTAACTTTTAGGATGATGAATGGTGAGGTAATTACAACAGAAGCTCCATATCCAAAAGATTTTGGTGTAGTTGTAAAGCAGTTGGATAAGTTTGGATGAAAAAATAACGTCGGCAAGCAATTCCATTATGGGAATAAACCTTGCCGACGTTGTTCTCCTAAAGTAATATTATCTAGTAATCTCCAAAATTTCGACTTCAACAACACCTGCGGGTGCTTGAATTTCGGCAGTTTCACCAATTTTTTTACCAAACAAGCCTTTTCCAAATGGAGAATTGATTGAAATTTTGCCTAATTTCAAATCAGCTTCTTCTTCGGCTACCAATGTGTAGGTCATTGTGCCACCATTTTTCTTATTTTTGATTTTTACTTTCGATAATAACGAAACCTTAGATATATCGATAGTTGATTCATCTAAAATACGTGCATTAGCCACAATCTCTTCGAGTTTAGAGATTTCCATTTCCATCAAGCCTTGTGCATCTTTGGCAGCATCGTATTCGGCATTTTCTGACAAATCGCCTTTATCACGAGCCTCTGCAATTTGGGCAGCAATCGACGAGCGACCTTTAAATTTTAGTTCGTGGAGTTTATTTTTTAGGTTGTTAAAACCTTCTTCTGTGTAATATTGAATTTTTGACATAACATTATTAAATTTAAAAACCCCTAGTGCTTAGGGGTGAGACAAAAAAAAACGGCGAAAATTTCGACCGTTTCGGAGTAAAATTAATTTTTTATTCCAGAAACTATATTATTTTCGAGTGAAACAACACTTTATTTGTTCGTTTTCTTTTCATTTGCTTATTTTGATGAACAAAGGTACAAAGTTTTTTTAAAAATCAAGTGATTTTTGAAGCCACAATATTTATAACGAAAATCTGATGAAAATAGTTTTTATGGGTACGCCCGATTTTGCGGTAGCTAGTTTAAAAGCATTGTTTGAAAGTGGAGGTTGCGAGGTTGTTGCTGTAATTACAGCACCAGATAAACCTTCGGGAAGAGGCCTAGTAATGAATGAAACACCCTTAAAGAAATACGCAGTTTCGCAGGGTATTCCAGTATTACAACCGGAGAAACTGAAAAACCCTCAATTTTTAGAAGAACTTCGCAGCTATCAAGCTGATTTACAAATAGTTGTGGCATTTAGAATGCTGCCAGAAGTGGTTTGGAATATGCCTCGCCTCGGCACTTTTAATTTGCATGGTTCGCTTTTACCACAATATCGTGGAGCAGCTCCCATCAATTGGTCGGTAATTAATGGCGAAACCGAAACGGGTGTAACGACGTTTTTCCTACAAAAAGAAATCGATACAGGAAATATAATTTTTACCGAAAAAACGCCAATTCTTCCTGAAGATAATGCAGGTACAATCCACGATAAATTGATGATAATTGGAGCAGATTTAGTCGTAAAAACCGTAGAAGCAATCAAAGCAGGAAATTACCCACAAATTCCGCAAGATATGAGTGCGGAACTAAAATCTGCACCAAAAATATTTAAAGAAACTTGCCAAATCGACTGGGATTTATCGGCCGAAATAATCCATAATTTCGTGCGTGGACTCTCGCCCTACCCTGCCGCTTGGACTATTCTGAATGATAAAACTTGCAAAATCTATAAAACCGAAATCGGAGAAATTGCGAATGATTCGGCAGAGATAGGAAGTTTCAAAACCGATGGAAAAACTTACCTCGACTTTAGAAGTGCCGATAATTGGATAAAAACCAAAGAACTTCAACTCGAAGGCAAAAAACGCATGGGAATTGAGGAGTTTTTGAGAGGCTTTAGGGTGTAATTGGAGATTAGTTATTTATTATCGGGAAATTGCGGGGCCGCCCGTGCGGTTATTTTTCTATCTTTCTTCAAAAATTTCTATTTATTTTCATGTAAAAAACACCCAAGCTAACATTTTCTTACCGAACTTTGTTTCCTTAGATTAGTTAATCAATTTTCATGATTACCAAATTACCTAATCAACAAATTTTTCAAATTAATTATATGCTAATCAGTCGTCCACGTAGAAATAGAAAAAGTGATGCAATCAGAGATTTGGTACAAGAAACAACCCTTTCAGTCAATGATTTTATCTTTCCAATGTTTGTGCTGGAAGGTTCGGGTATCAAAAGTGAGATAAAATCAATGCCAAATATCTATCGCTTTTCGATTGATACTTTGTTGGAAGAAATCAAAGAGGTTTCGGATTTAGGAATTAAATCAATTTGCCTTTTTCCAAATTATACCGAAGCAAAAAAAGATAAATTCGCCACCGAAAGCCATAACCCCGAAACGTTTTATTTGAAAGCATTGAGTGAAATTAAAGAAAAATTTCCACACATTGCTCTCATGACCGACGTAGCAATGGACCCATACAGCAGCGATGGCCACGATGGATTGGTTGGGAATGGGGCAGACGGCTTAGTCGATATTTTGAACGACGAAACCCTCGATATTTTAGGTAAAATGGCTCTCGCCCAAGCCCGTGCAGGAGCAGATATTATTGGGCCATCTGATATGATGGATGGCCGAATTGGTTTTATAAGGAAAATTCTTGATAATGAAGGGTTCTCGAATGTAAGTATTATGTCGTATTCCGTAAAATATGCGAGTGCATTTTATGGGCCATTCCGTGATGCCCTTGATTCTGCCCCAAAATTTGGCGATAAAAAAACTTATCAGATGAATCCAGCCAATGTGCGTGAAGCCCTCATCGAAGGCCAGCTTGACGTAGCCGAAGGTGCAGATTTTTTGATGGTAAAACCTGCGTTTTCATACCTTGATGTTATCAAAACAATGGCCGATAACTTTGATTTACCGATTGCTGCCTACAATGTTTCGGGCGAATATGCGATGATAAAAGCTGCTGCTCAAAATGGCTGGCTCGACGGCGACAAAGCCATGCTCGAAATGCTATTGAGCATCAAACGTGCAGGAGCAAAAATTATCTTGAGTTATTTTGCCAAAGAGTTTGCGATCTTGAAAAACCACTAAAAATTAGTTGTTTCGGCAATATTTTATTAAGTTTGAATATAAAATGATTTGAAATATGGTCTTATCAAACGAAATACAATCAGTTCCAAAAACCTTAGCAGAGTTCCTAAATTGGGAGCCAAACGATGGTTTTAAATATGAGTGGAATGACGGAGAATTAATAAAATTTACAGGTATGAACAAAAAACAAGTTTATATTTATGACGTTCTTCTTGACCTACTTTATGAGAAAGGTTATAAAAAGGTAGGTGCATTAATTTCAGAATATGATACTATGCTTTCTGGTATTCAAATGAGAAGACCAGATATTGCCTATTTAACCAAAGAGCAAATTCAATTAGGTAGAAAAGGAAAAGATGTAATTCCCGAGTTTGTTATTGAAATCATCTCAGAAACTGACCAATTTTATAAAATCGAAGAAAAGATTACAGAGTATTTCAAGGCAGGGGTTAAAGTTATTTGGAATATTGTTCCTGAACACAAATTGGTCTATATCTATACTTCTCGCAAAACTGTAAAAATTTGTAGTGATAATGATATTTGCTCAGCCGACCCAGTTTTACCCGATTTTACTATTGCAGTAAATGATATTTTTACTGAAGAATAAACTATCACTCAAATGATTATCGAGCTTACAGTTCCACAGATTGGATTTAATGACGAAGAACTATACAAACTTTGTATGGCTAACCCTGATTTGCCCATCGAAAGAGACGAACTAGGAAGAATAATTATTATGCCCCCTACTGGATTTGAATCAAGCTATTATAATAGCGATTTGCTTACAGATGTAAACATTTGGAACAGAAAAAAAAAAGTAGGTCGTGTAACTGACTCTAATGGCGGATATACACTTCCCGATACCTCAATGCGAGCCCCTGATGTAGCTTGGATTAGCAACGAAAGGATTTCACAGACTACCCCCGAAGACCAAAAACGATTTATCCACGCATGTCCTGATTTTGTCATTGAACTACTTTCTGAATCAGATTATTTAGTTGAATTTCAAGAAAAAATGAACAAATACATCAAAAATGGTGTACGTTTAGGTTGGCTAATTGATAGAAAAAATAGACAAGTACACATTTATCATCCTTCGCAAAGCCCAGTTATTCAGTCATTCAACACAAAACTTTCGGGTGAAGATGTCCTCGTGGGTTTCGAGTTGGATTTGACACAAATCTTTTAATAATGTCACAAACCATACTAATATTAAACGCCCTCGTAGTAAACGAAGGAAAAATCACACCTGCAGATGTTTTTATCAAAGATGGGTTTATTGAACAAATCGGCAATAATCTTTCTCACCTCAAAACCAAAAAGGTGATTGATGCCACAGGAAAATATCTTTTACCAGGCGTTATTGACGACCAAGTGCATTTTCGTGAACCTGGCCTTACGCACAAGGCAACGATTGGTACCGAAGCTCGTGCTGCAGTAGCGGGTGGAACTACTAGTTTCATGGAAATGCCCAACACAGTGCCAAATGCACTTACACAAACTCTTTTAGAAGATAAATATCAAATAGCTGCTCAAACATCAGTGGCTAATTACTCATTTTTCATGGGAGCATCAAATGATAATTATGATGAAGCCTTGAAAACCGACACCAAAAATGTTTGTGGATTGAAGATTTTTATGGGTAGTTCAACTGGAAATATGTTGGTTGATGATAAGAGTGTTTTAACAAAAATATTCTCCAATTTTTCATCATTAATTGCCACTCACTGCGAAGATGAAGCCACCGTAAAAGCAAATTTGGCAAAATACAAAGAACAATACGGTGAAAACCTACCGCATGACCTTCATGCAATAATCCGCAATGAAGAAGCTTGTTATAAATCTTCTTCAATGGCCGTAGAATTGGCAAAAAAGCACGGCACCAGATTACACATTCTACATATTTCAACAGCTGACGAGATATCTCTTTTCAGTAATGTTTTATATACAAAAGAAAAACCTAAAAATATTACTTCAGAAGTTTGTATTCACCATCTTTGGTTCGATGCTGATGATTATAATACTTTGGGAAATCAAATAAAATGTAACCCAGCTATTAAGCACGGACACCGTGAAAAATTACTTAAAGCATTGCTTGATGACCATTTTGATGTAGTCGCAACCGACCACGCTCCGCATACGTGGGAAGAAAAACAACAATCGTATTGGCAAGCACCTGCCGGCCTTCCATTGGTGCAACATTCTCTCAATGTAATGTTGGAGTTTCATAAACAAGGTAAAATTTCACTCGAAAAAATTGTTCAAAAAATGGCTCACTCAGTGGCCGATTGTTTTGAGATCGACCGACGAGGATATATCCGTGAAGGTTATTGGGCTGATTTAGTTTTGGTTGATTTAATCGAAAAAACGCTCGTAACCAAAAATAGTCTTTATGCCAAATGTGGCTGGTCTCCATTTGAAGGAACAGAATTTGGCTCAAAAGTTACCCATACAATTGTTTCGGGTAATATTGCCTTCAATAATGGCAAATTTGATGAAATTAACAAAGGTCAACGATTGACATTTAACAGATAATTCATTCTTAATTTTCTGCTTAAAAGAATCCCTCTACAATGCCTTTGTTAGGGGATTTTTATTTATAGCAACCTCACGAAATAATTTAAATTTTAATAAAATTAGTACCATTTATTTTCGAATATTTTTCTAACTTTAGGCATGAACAGACGAAATTTCATCGCAACCACCCTAACTGGTACTATTTTAGCAAAATCTGATTATCTTTTTGCCAAACTGCTTACCAGCCCTTCAATCAGTGTTTTTTCTAAGACACTTCATTGGATTGAAGACTATCAAATTTTGGCCAATACTATCGCCGAAATGGGCTTTGATGGCATTGACCTAACGGTACGTCCTGACGGTCATGTACTACCCGAAAAAGTCGAAACTGATTTACCAAAAATTGTTAAAGCAGCAAAAAATGCAAACATCAAAATTCCGATGATGACCACTAGCATCTTGCAAGCGGATGCTTTGTCGGAAAGAGTGTTGAAAACTGCCAGTGGTTTGGGCGTTGAACGTTATCGCATGGGTTGGTATCACCTCGACATGCAAAAAGACATTATGCAGCAAGTCGATACTTTTGGCCAACAAATGAAAGGTTTAGATGCCTTGAACAAAAAATATAAAATTTCGGGCGATTACCAGAATCATGGTGGACAAAACCTTGGAGCAGCCGTTTGGGATTTATTTCCGATTTTCAAAAGCATCAATTCTCCACTTACTGGCTGCCAGTACGATGTCAACCATGCTACTGCCGAAAGCGGAGCTAACTGGGAAACAGGTTTTAGGCTCATTAGCCCTTACATCAAATCTTTAGCTATCAAAGATTTCAAATATATTATACAAGACGGCAAACTTAAAAAAGTTGGTTGTCCGCTGGGAGAAGGCATTGTTGATTGGAAGAAATTCTTGGCTTTGGTAAAACAATACAACATCAACGTACCAATTACGATGCACTTTGAATATGATTTGGGCGGAGCCGAAAACGGCCTAAGAACTATTAAAATGGACAAAAAAGAGATTATTTCAGCCATGAAAAAAGATTTAACATTGCTAAAAACATGGCTGGCGTAACACAACCGCGTCGGTGGTTGGATTTCTAAATTGTGCTTTCTCGAATTTTAAACAGGTTACAAGACTGTTCAACAACCTTATATTAACAAAATGATTAAAATTGATTACAACCTTAAACCCACCGATTTAAACTCAAAACTAAAAAATTTTTGGGAGCTTTCTGGACAGAAAATACAATCTATTGAACAGAATTACGATGTTTCAAAAGGTTCTCCCGTTTTTACTAAAAAAGGCGAATACACTACTCGCGGTTGGACAGAATGGACTCAGGGATTCCAATATGGCTCGGCAATTTTGCAATTCGATGCAACTGGCGAACAAGAATTTCTTGAAATTGGACGAAAGAATACGCTCAACGTAATGGCTCCGCACTTAAGCCACATAGGTGTTCATGACCATGGCTTTAATAATGTAAGCACCTACGGCAATTTGCTACGATTGATGCGTGAAGGTAAAATAACTTTCAATGAATGGGAGAAAAACTTCTACGAATTGGCTCTTAAAATCTCTGGGGCAGTGCAAGCAAGTCGTTGGACTTCGTTGACTTCGTCTTCGCTAAGTCAACGCAATGAAGCGTCGGTGGCTGAGCATAATCGAAGTGCGGGCTACATTCACTCATTCAATGGAGCTCATTCACTTTTTGTTGATACCATCCGTTCGTGTCGTGCTTTGGTGCTGAGCCATCGTTTAGGCCATGTTTTTCAAGGCGAAGGCGATATAAAAATTAATATGCTTGATAGAGCGTTACAGCATATTAAAGCCACCGCCGATTATTCAGTTTTTTATGGCGAAGGGCGAGATTCTTATGACATTTGGGGGCGAACTGCTCACGAAAGCGTTTTCAATGTAAAAGATGGAAATTTCCGTTGTCCAAACTCACAACAAGGCTACACAGGTTTTTCAACTTGGACACGTGGTTTGGCTTGGGCGATGTGTGGTTTTCCTGAAGAATTGGAGTTTTTGGAAACTCTCGGAGATGCAGATCTTGAAGCCTTCGGTGGCCGTGCTAGCATCGAAAATTACATGTTGAAAGCTGCTCAAGCTACTTGCGATTTTTATATAGAACATACACCAATCGACGGTATTCCATATTGGGACACTGGGGCACCGAACTTGCATAAATTGGGTGATTATCTTAGCGAAAAAGCCAATCCTTATAATGATTTTGAGCCAGTTGATGCTTCAGCAGCAGCTATCGGTTCGCAGGGATTACTACGTTTGGGTAGATATTTAATGAAAAAAGGCGAAGCCGAAACTGGCCAAAAATACTGGCAAGCTGGACTAACAGTGCTAAACTCACTTTTAGAAGAACCTTATTTGAGTACAAACGAAAATCATCAAGGGTTGCTCTTACACTCAATTTATCATCAACCAAATGGCTGGGACTATGTTCCCGAAGGCAGCAAAATTGCCAATGGAGAATCAAGTATGTGGGGTGATTATCATTTCAGAGAAGTAGCTCTTTATGTGCAGAAGCTCATCAATCAAGAGCCTTATTATGCTTTTTATAATTGTTTAGAAAAATAACCGACCGATTAGATTTTGGCGATGACAAAATGTTCATTTTCAATTATCCATTCTCAATTATTCATTTATTAGACAAATGGCAGAAAAATTTAAACCAAAATATACTAGAGTAGCACAACTCAAAACAGCTCAAGATTTAGAAAATTATCTTTCATCAAATAATGTCAAACTTGATTTTGATGCTGAATTAATAACAGGCGAGGCATCGCCTTTCAGAAAAAGTATCACCTTAAAATCAGGTAAAAAAATTGGTAATGCACTCTCAATTTTACCAATGGAAGGCTGGGACGGTACAGCCGATGGCCGACCAAGTGATTTAACAAAGCACCGTTGGGAAAACTTTGCCATCAGCGGTGCAAAACTTTTGTGGGGCTGCGAAGCAGTCGCCGTTTCGCATGAAGGACGAGCAAATCCTCGTCAATTAGTTATGAATGAAGCTAATTTTTCGGAATACGTAGACCTTTACAAACTCGTGATTGATAAACACTCCGAAAAATTTGGCTCGGCCGATGATTTATTGGTTGGACTTCAACTCACACATTCGGGGCGATTTTGCAAACCTAACGATAATACCAAGTTTGAGTCCAAAATTTTATATAATCACCCAAAACTCGACAAGAAATTTCATCTAAGTGAAAATCATCCTTTGATGACCGATGATGAAATTGATACTTTGATTGAAAATTTTGTAAAAGCAGCAGTTTTGGCTCAAAAAGCAGGTTTTCACTTTGTTGATATTAAGCATTGTCACGGTTATTTAGGACACGAATTTTTGAGTGCTTACGACCGTGAAGGAAAATATGGTGGAAGTTTCGAGAATCGTACTCGTTTTTTAAGAAATATTGTTGAAGGCATCAAAGAAGCTGCCCCAGATTTAGAAATGGGAATCCGCTTAAGTGCCATTGATTTTGTTCCTTTCAAAAAAAGTGCAACTGGTGAAGGCGAACCCGATTTAACGCCAAATCAAGCTTATAAATACGCTTTTGGCTGTGATGATTCAGGAATAAACATAGATTTAGATGAACCAAAAGCATTTTTAGAATTGGCTCAAAGTTTGGGCCTTCAGTTGATTTGTGTAACGCTTTCGAGTCCATATTATAATCCTCATGTTACTCGCCCTGCACTCTTTCCGCCATCCGATGGCTATCAGCCACCCGAAGAACCTTTGGAAGGAGTAGCACGTATGATCGATGTGGCCGAAGGACTGAAAAAAGCATTTCCTGAAATGATTATTGTGGGTTCGGGATATTCTTACTTACAAGAATGGCTACCAAATGTGGCTCATAATGTATTGAGAAATGGCAAAGCCGACTTCATAGGATTCGGTCGTATGGTGCTTTCGTACCCAACTATGCCCGATGATATGATAAATGACCGCCCAACGCAACGAAAATTATTGTGCCGTACTTTTTCTGATTGCACAACCGCCCCACGCAATGGTTTGTACTCTGGATGTTTTCCACTCGACCCAATTTATAAAAACCATCCACACGCCGAACTACTCAAAACCATTAAAGACGGAATATGAAAAGAGTAGCGTTCGTAACAGGCGGAAGCCGTGGAATCGGCTTAGGAATTGCCCAACATTTAGCTCAAAATGGCTTCAATTTGGCAATTAATGGAATGAGAAATGAAGAATTTGTCAATGAAACCCTATTAGCTTTAAGGCTTTTAGGAGTAGAAGTTATCTATTGTCAAGGCGATATTGCTTCGAAGGAAGCACGAGAACAAATGCTTGATAAAATCAAAACTCATTTCGGGCGATTAGATGTTTTGGTCAATAATGCTGGTGTTGCACCGAAAGAACGAAATGATATTTTGGCAGCCACCGAAGAAAGTTTCGATTATGTGGTTTCAACTAACTTAAAAGGAACTTACTTTTTAACCCAGGCCGCCGCCAATTGGATGATTGAGCAGAAAAGTAGTAATTCAAATTTTGCAGGAAGTATCATTACAATTTCCTCTATTTCGGCCACAGTTGCGTCGGTCAATCGAGGGGAATATTGTGTATCGAAAGCAGGTTTAGGTATGATGACTCAGCTTTTTGCGACAAGGCTCGGCGAGTTTAATATTCCTGTTTACGAGGTAAGGCCAGGCGTAATAAAAACCGATATGACCGAAGGCGTGACAGCCAAATATGATAAATTGATTTCGGAAGGGTTAACAGTTCAAAACCGTTGGGGATTTCCAGAAGATATTGGCAAAGCAGTTGCGGCAATCGCCAAAGGAGATTTCCCCTACTCCACAGGGCAAGTTTTTATGATTGATGGCGGATTAACGATTGCGAGATTATAAAATCCCAAAGGGATTAAACCACAACGACGAACAGCTCGAAAAACCGTGAGTTAAAAACATAGAATAAAGAATTTAAGATGGAATTAAAAAACCTAAAATGAGTAAACAACCAATTATAGGATGGATATTATGAGAAAAAACATCTTTTTTTTCTGTTTATTGCAAATAACGCTACTTTCTTATGCTAAAAAGGGAGAAAAAGTTGTTGTTTTTTCTCAACCGACAGATTCGCTTTCTGTTGCAAAAGGACAGGCTCTTTTTACTCAAAATTGTACAAGTTGTCATCAAATCAAGACAGATGGTATTGGGCCGAAATTATCGGGTATTACGAGTATCACATCTCCTGATTGGGTAAAGAAATTTATCAAAAATTCGCAAGATATAATTGCAGCAGGTGATGAACGAGCCACGCAAGTTTTTCTGAAATACAAAAAGGCAATCATGCCATCGTATAGCTATTTAAATGAAACCGAACTTGATGCTATTGTTGATTATTTGTCCATAACAAAACCCATCAAAAGTAACTTAAAAAAAGATTATGGAGAAGGTCTCAAAAATCCAATTCCTGAACCAATCGAGGTTTCAAATCTTGTTATTGATGTAAAACAATTTTCACAATTTCCTGTATCGAGCGAAAATGGAAAATATCCACTCACTCGTATTACAAAATTTACACCTCAACCAAACACTGGTCAGATTTTTGTAAATGATTTGAGAGGAAAATTGTATAAAATGGAGGGTACTACACCAGTTGTTTACATGGATTTTGCCCAATTAATGCCCAATTTTATTCATCAACCAGGTTTAGCTTCTGGTTTAGGGAGCTTTGCATTTCATCCTGATTTTCTCATTAATGGCTTGCTTTACACCACGCATAGTGAAAAGACAGGTTCAGCAAAAGCTGATTTCGCTTTTGCTGATTCAATAAAAGTTTCTATTCAATGGGTACTTACCGAATGGAAAATCGATAATCCGGCTTCGGGAATTTTCTCGGGAAAACCTCGTGAAATGATGCGAATAAATGTTGTTTCGGTGATTCATGGTGTACAGGAAATTGTATTTAATCCAATGGCAAAAAAAGGCGATGCCGATTATGGACTTTTATATATTGGAATTGGCGATGGTGGAGCAGCAGAAAATGGTTATGCATTCTTGACCAACAAAGAAGAGCAAATTTGGGGCAAAATCTTACGCATCGACCCATTGGGCAGAAATGGTAAAAATGGTAAATATGGAACTCCTATTAGCAATCCTTACGAAAAATCAGCCAATAAAAAAGCTTTAAAAGAAATATTTGCCAGCGGTTTCCGGAACCCGCACCGAATCATGTGGACGAGCAAAGGCGATATGCTAACAGTAAATATCGGCCACGTCAATATCGAATCTTTATACAAAATCGAAGCAGGACTGAATTATGGCTGGCCGATAAGAGAAGGAAAATTTGTCATACATACCGATGGTGATATGAATAAAGTCTATCCCCTTCCCGCCAATGACAAAACTTATAACATAACTTATCCAGTGGCCACTTTCGACCACGATGAAGCCAAAGCTATTACTGGTGGTTATGAATACATAGGAAATTTAGTTCCAGCATTAAAAGGAAAATATTTGTTTGGAGATATTCCTTCGGGAAGATTGTTTTATTTAGATGTAGCAGACCTCAAACAAGGGCAAACAACAAAAATAAAAGAATGGCAACTCACGCTCAATGGCAAGCCAGAAACGCTCAGAAATTTGTGTGGCAATGATAGAATCGATTTGCATTTTGGCATTGATTCTCGAGGAGAAATGTATATCATGACCAAAGCCGATGGAAGAATTTATCAGATTATTGGAGCTAAAGAGTAGCATTGATTTCAAACTTATGCAACAGCTTAAAGTTTTTAAAGTCTATAAATTTATTTTTAGGTCAAGCATTTCAAATAAAATTTTTGTAAGCAAGCCCTTTAGTCCGTGAATTAGACTAAATCAAGCCTTTTCATCTTTTGACCTTGAAGTAAATATTTCATAGCAAGCCTAATCTGGAACTTTCATCATCGTCTTGTCCTAAATCGGGTGTCCGAATCTGAACGTGGTTAATATATAAATTAGCGTATATTTTAATTCAAGTTGGTTATAATCTTATATAAATTTAGATAATTGTTTTATCAAAGTCTCTATTCAACCTCAAACTATTCAGTAAAAAATGAAAAAATTTACTCGCCGAGATATTCTCAAGGCAACCGTTCCGAGTTCGCTTGCCATGTTGGCCATGCCGACCATCATCCCATCCACTGCTTTTGGTGCAAACGACCGAATGCGAGTGGCAGTTATTGGTATTAATGGCCGTGGAAAAGACCATATTAAAGGATTTATGTCACTAGATAATGTGGAAGTTGCCACAATTTGCGATGTAGATAACGTAGTGCTGAAAGCTGGTGCAAAGGCTTTTGAAGAAAAATACAACAAAAAAGTAAACATCGAAGAAGATTTACGCAAGGTTTATGAAGATAAAAGCATTGATGCCGTGAGCATTGCAACGCCCAATCACTGGCACGCCTTGGCGGCAATTTGGGCTTGTCAAGCAGGTAAAGACGTGTATGTTGAAAAACCAGCCTGCCATAATTTATTTGAAGGTAGAAAACTTGTCGAAGCTGCTACCAAATACAATCGAATCGTGCAAAACGGAGTGCAGTTGCGTAGTTCCGTAGCCATTCAGGAAGCCATCAAACATTTGCGAGAAGGACTTATTGGAAAAGTTTATATGGCACGAGGAACGGTCTATAAGTGGCGTCCAGATATTGGTGATTTAGGAAAATCGCTAGTACCCGAAGGACTCAACTGGAATTTGTGGCAAGGACCAGCTCAAGCGAGAGAATTTAGCAAAAATTACGTGCATTATAACTGGCATTGGTTTTGGGAATATGGCAATGGAGATGTGGGTAATCAGGGTATTCACGAAACAGACCTTTGTATGTGGGGTTTAGATGTAGGTTTACCAGAAACAATTACTGCAGCGGGTGGAAAATACCTTTGGAATGACTGCAAAGAAACGCCCGAAGTTTTAAGTACGACCTACAATTACCCAAAACAAGGAAAAGTGATTCAGATGGAAGTACGTCCATGGATGACAAATAAAGAAGATGGTGTGGAAGTAGGTAATATTTTTTATGGAGATAAAGGCTACATGGTTATTAATGGCTATAATGATTATAAAACATATTTAGGTAAAAACCGTGAGCCAGGTCCTGCCCGAAATGCTGGTGGCGACCACTACAAAAACTTTATTGATGCCGTGCGAGCAAAAGATAAATCTATACTTAATGGACCAGTAGAAACGGCTCATTTGGCGGCAAGTATCGCACATTTAGGCAATATTTCTTATCGTTTGGGCAGAACATTAAACTTCGACCCAACTAAAGAAACCTTTGTTGGCGATAAGGAAGCAAATGCTATGCTTACTCGTAAGTATCGTGCACCTTTTGTTGTGCCAGATAAGGTTTGATTTAACCTGAATTTTCATAAAAAAGCCCTACAATATTCAATTTGTAGGGCTTTTTTACATTCAATCTTTTACCGCACTGATTGACAGGTTGCACACCCATACTACGATTATATTGTATAATTCTTCACGGTATCAATGAAACATTTTACTTTGTCGGGGTCAGTATCGGGGTATACACCGTGACCAAGATTAGCAATATATTTCTGTCCACCGAAGTTTTTAATCATCTTTTTGGTATGTTTTTCAATATCTTTGAATGAACCATAAAGCACACATGGGTCGAGATTTCCTTGCAAAGTTTTGTGTGGAATCATGCGGCGAGACTCACTAATATCCATGTTCCAATCTAAACCAATTACCTCACATTTCAAGTTCGACATTTCTTTTCTTGCAAAAAATGCACCTTTGGCAAATACCGTTACTGGCACTTCGTTTATGGCATCACAAATTTGGGTAATGTAGGGTAATGAAAATTTGCGATACTGTTCGGGTGAGAGAATTCCTGCCCAAGAATCAAAAATTTGTACTAAATCAGCACCATGTTTCGCTTGAGCTTTTAGGTAAGCGATTGTAGTATCCGTAATTTTTTGAAGCAGCAAATGTGCTAATTCTGGCTCAGAATAAAGCATTTTCTTAGCAATTGAAAAGGTTTTTGAGCCTTTACCTTCAACCATATAGCAAAATATAGTAAAAGGAGCTCCAGCAAAACCCAATAATGGCACTCGACCGTTTAGTTCTTTTTTCACAATATCAATCGCTTTTAATACATAAGCCAATTCATTTTCAGGATTGCTTACTCGCAAAGCGTCAATATCTTTTTTATTTTGAATAACCTTTGGAAAAATCGGACCTTTGGTTTCTACCATTTCGTAAGGTAAACCCATTGCTTCTGGAACAACCAAAATATCCGAAAAAATAATTGCGGCATCCGTTCCCAAAATATTTACTGGCTGAATCGTCACTTCGGCAGCCAATTCGGGTGTTGTAGCTAATTTTATAAAACTTCCTGCTTTTTCTCTTACATCACGGTACTCAGGCAATATACGTCCAGCTTGACGCATCATCCAGACAGGTACACGCTCAACACGTTCGCCCTTGGCGGCACGTAATATTAAATCATTTTGTAACTTCATTCTACAAAGATACAATTCAGCCTATTTTATTGCTATAATTAGTTACGGAATTTTGTAGGAAACAGTTTTTGCACGATTAAAAAGATTAATAAAAAAACTAAGAAGTGTCACAAAAAAAGAGGCCACTCATGTTAAGCTGCCTCAATCGTTTTATTTTTATGTTGTTTTAGGGTAATCGGGAATTACTTTTTTTAACACTTAAAGCAATTCGTCTGTTTTGGGCTTTTCTCTTTTCGTATTATTTGATGCCAATTAAAACTTGGTTGGAAGCTTTTTTGCCTATATTATCTATTTGAAATCAATCAGATATGCTGTAAATTTTTGGCAATGTTTCGTACCTCGTACAAAAACGTCGAGTCAATCACAGCAGCTATTCATTAAGTAAATCTAAACTGAACGTATTTATTTAAAATTTTGTGCTGATATTATTAAGACAGCTTTTTAAAGCACAGGAACAAAATGTATAAGAAATATTTTTTTCAGCAAAAAACCCACAAATTTTAGCTTTTTGCATTTATATCTCAAAAGGCACAGAGTTGCAAAGGTCCAGAGCCTACCGTCGATCTGAACAAAGTGCTGATAATAAGCCATTTAAATGTCTATATTTTCGCAAATCATTTTTGGTTAAGTATAAAATAAGCATTCGAGTATATTTAATCGATAAATTTGTTTTTCATAATAAACGGATAGAAAGCATTTTATGTTAGTGTGGACTGTAAACTATTGACCGTGAACTACTTAGTTTTATATTCATCAAAAACTTTTTACCACATCAGAAATAATTTCAACACAGTCCCACATCTGAGATTCGGTCATAACCAATGGCGGAGCAAGGCGGATCTTGTTGCCGTGGGTTGGTTTTGCCAAAAGTCCATTATCTTTAAATTTCATACAAATATCCCAAGCTAAGTCAGAATCTTCGTGCGAATCAACTACGATTGCGTTTAGCAATCCTCGTCCACGTACTTGCGTAACGATGTTTGTTTCATTGACCAATTTCTGCATTTCTGAACGGAAAATTTTTCCCAAATAATCGGCATTCTCAGCCAATTTTTCGTCTTTCACCACCTCCAATGCTTCCATCGCTACGGCACATGCGAGCGGATTTCCACCATAAGTTGAGCCATGTTCGCCAGGTTTAATGGTCAACATAATTTCATCATCTGCCAAAACTGCCGACACTGGCAAGACCCCACCAGAAAGGGCTTTTCCGAGAATTACAATATCTGGTCGTACACCTACATGATTGATAGCCAACAACTTACCAGTCCGAGCGATGCCCGTCTGAATCTCGTCAGCAATAAAAAGCACATTGCCGGCTTTGCACAAACGATAGGCTTCTTTAAGATAATTATCATCAGGCACAACTACGCCCGCTTCGCCCTGAATCGGCTCAAAAATAAATCCTGCTATATAAGGATCTTTCATAAGTGCTTCTTCAAGTGCTTCGATATTATTATAAGGAACTGTCTCAAAACCTGTCATGTATGGTCCAAACTCATTACGTGCTGTTGGGTCGGTTGATGCCGAAATTACAGATAAAGTTCGACCATGAAAATTTCCTCCTGCAAATATTATTTTAGCTTTACTCTCTGGAATTCCTTTTACTTGATAACCCCATTTGCGGCAAAGTTTTAAAGCAGTTTCTACAGCTTCTACACCTGTATTCATCGGTAAAACTCGGTCATAACCAAAATAATTGGTAATATATTCTTCGTAACGCCCTAATATTGAGCTATAAAACGCTCTCGAAGTAAGGGTTAATTTCTGTGATTGCTCGATAAGTGCATTGATAATTCGTGGGTGACAATGCCCTTGATTAACAGCCGAATAAGCTGAAAGAAAATCAAAATAACGTTTGCCTTCAATATCCCAAACATAAACGCCTTTTCCACGGTCAAGAACGGCCGATATTGGGTGGTAATTATGAGCTCCGTAGCGTTCTTCGAGTTCGATTAGTTGTTCGCTGAGTGAAATATCTATTAACATAATTTTCTGTGGTTTATTCAAAAATAATATTCAAATATGTTACTTTGACTTAATATAATTTCATTATGAAACATATTTACTTTATTTTTACATATTAAAACAACATTTATTCTATTTATACACAATACAATTAATATTGACTTATGATAAATGAAAATTTATTAGATGATTATGATAAAAAAATTTTGATTCAGCTCGAAAAAGATGGGAGAAAGCCCTATTCTGAAATAGCCAAAAACCTCCATATATCGAATACAATGGTACATCAGCGGGTTACTCGTATGAAGAAAATCGGAATTTTGAAAGGGGCAGGAATTATTTTGGACGAACGAAAACTCGGCTATGAATGGAGTGCATTTACTGGTTTGGTGCTGAAAGAAGATTCTGACTCAAAAGCAATCATAGAAGAATTACGCAAAATCCCTGAAGTGACTGAGTGCTACTATATTACGGGACAATATACGCTATATATAAGAATTGTGGCAAAATCGAACGAACACATGAGAAGTGTTTTATATGATAAAATTGACCATATTTCCGGAATTTTAAAAACCGAGTCAATGATTGATTTTGGTGCAGCATTCAAACGAAATGTGAGTGTGGAGCTTTAAAAGTCCACAGTTGATGGTCAACAGTCCGCAGTGCGGCACACCTTCGAGGTGTGCCACAATTTCCCAATTAAACCAAATAATATTCGTCTTAGTCTATCAAAAAACTAGGTTGCAATATTAAAATCCAAATATTATTTTTGTAAAAATATTGCACAATGATTCACCAATTAATAGAAGTGAGTTAATTTTAAATTATAAAAACTTTTTTCTGTGGACTGTTAACTTTTGACTGTTGACTGGCTACTCTTAACAAACTAAGCCATACTAATGCCAAAAATATATTTAGATAATGCCGCCACAACTCGCCTTGATGAAGAAGTCTTGCAGGCAATGTTACCCTTGATGACCGAAAATTTCGGTAATCCTTCATCCATTCACTCGCATGGGCGACAAGTACGTTCGGCTATCGAAAAGGCTCGTAAGACAGTAGCAAGCCTAATTAATGCTTCGCCTTCTGAGATTTTCTTTACTTCTGGCGGCACAGAAGCCGATAATACAGCCATTACGTGTAGCATTGAAACTTATGGCTTAAAACACGCTATTACTTCACCAACTGAGCATCATGCGGTTTTGCACACGCTCGAATATTTGGCAAAACAAGGTAAGATTGAATTAAGCTACATAAATCTTGACGAAAAAGGACACGCTAATTTAGTACAACTGGAAGAATTACTTAGCACCAAACCACGCAGTTTGGTTTCTTTTATGCACGGAAATAATGAAATTGGCAATTTGATTGATTTGGAAAAAGTAAGCGAAATCTGCAAAAAATATGATGCTATTTTCCATTCGGATACAGTGCAAACGATGGGGCATTATAAGCATGACGTACAAAATACAAAAATAGATTTTTTGGTAGGTGCTGCCCATAAATTTCACGGGCCGAAAGGTGTAGGTTTTTTGTATATTAATGCTAATAACAAAATACATCCATTCATGCATGGTGGCTCACAAGAACGAAATATGCGTGGCGGAACAGAGAATGTTTACGGAATCGTAGGTTTGGCAAAAGCTCTCGAAATTGCTTACAAAGAAATGGCCGAACATAAAGCACACATCGAAGCCTTAAAAAGCAGAATGATTAAAAAACTGAAAGAGACAATTCCAGAAGTAAGATTCAATGGAGATTCGGATAATTTGGAGCGTAGCCTTTACACGGTTTTAAATGTAAGTTTACCGCCAAACGAAGACAACGATATGCTCTTGTTTAACCTTGATATTGCTCAAATCTCATGTTCGGGTGGAAGTGCTTGTACAAGTGGCTCAGATGTTGGTTCGCACGTTTTAGGAGCATTAAATATCGAACCAGAGCGTGGAAATGTACGTTTCTCTTTCGGAAAATATAATACCATTGAAGAAATTGATAAAGTGGTTGAGGTCGTGGCTGGACTTTATGGGTCGCAGGTTTAACTCACTTCAATTTATTGGACAGACCTTCAGTATAGACCAACAAAAAAGTCTCGCTTCTTTCGAGGCGGGACTTTTTATGTGTTTCAACTATTTGATAATCAATTAGTTGAAGATATAACGTAGTCCGATTTGAACTTGGAATACATCATCAACCGACTTAGATTTCACGAAAGAATCACGAAGTAAGACCGTTTCTGTTGTTGTTTTTCCGTCTGAACCTACTGTTGATAATACTTGCGTATTCATACGGTAGATTGGCGTACCAGCAGCAATACCAGCAGGTACACCAGCAATTGTTGTCGCAGTTGTAACTGTGTTATAAACGTTAGCTAAAACCATTGGACTAAATGATGTTGCCGAGTTACCAACACCCCATTTGTTATTAAGCATATTAGCGAAGTTATAAATATCTCCTCTTACACGGATGATGTTTTTCTTCCCAGCTTTACCAGTTTTTATGTAGAAATCTTGCTCAACTGAGAAGTCGAAACGACTCAACCAAGGATAAAATCCTGCGTTGCGTTCTGCATATTGTCCTCTACGAGTAGAAAGATAAGGATTACTCTCAATAAATTTATCCAATGCAATTGCTTGGTCTGCTGGTGTAAAAGTTTTTCCACCGGTAGTTAAAGTAGAGAAAGTCAATTCGGATGCACTTTTTGGAACATAAACTAAGTCATTGATTTGACCATCACCATTCATGTCATTTGAATAAGTATAAGAGATTTTACCACCACTTTGAGAGGTTCCACCCAAAGTAAACATAGTAGCACCACCAAATTTACCACCATATTCTTTACGATAACTTAAATATCCTACAAAACGGTTACGTAAATCGTTGTCAGAATAACCTAAAGTATTATAGTTTACACCACCCAAAGCAGGGATATTTGCATTTACTGTGCTACCTACCGAAGCTAAGTCTTTCACTTTTCCATAAGTATAACCAAACATTGCACCAAACCCTTTAGTAACTGGTTTCTCTAGTTTGAAAGTCATTGTATATGAACCACCAGCATTGGTATTTGCTAAGATATAAGCACTATTCAGAGCAGGAGAATTGATATAACGAGCCGTTGTAGCAGGTGTGCCTGTCAAACCCGACGCTGGATAACGGTCACGAGTATCAGGCCCTACGAAATCAGCATTTGCACCTTTCAAGTTTACGTCAATATAACGAATAGCATTTATGTTTTTGTTGATAATCAACTCAGCCGTTGCAACGATGCCGAAGAATGGCAATTTTTGATCAATCGCAAAGTTAGTTTTCCAAATTTGTGGAAACTTCAAGTTTTCGTCAGAAGCATTTACATTATAACCTGTGATTTTTGATAAATCAGTAGTTGTTGGTGTATAACGAGTTGGATCAAGTGTAAAAGGATAAGCCTTGGTGTTCGTAACGTTTACTAAACCAATATTTACACCATTATTACCCAATTGATTTGAAATCAATACATAAGGAATTCTTGATAAGAAAAGACCTGTACCTCCACGAATCTGTGTTGATTTGTTTCCATTCACATCTAAATTAAATCCGATACGAGGAGAAACATAAATTCTTGCTTTAGGCAAATTTTGAGTATTTACTTTGTAGTCAGCACCTTCTGGTGTTTTGAATGTAAGAGCAGAAACAATTTTGTTTGCATAATCAGTAGCTGTTTGAGCAACTGCAACATAATCACCTCTGATACCAGCAGTAACCTTCAAATTCTTTGTTACTTGATAATCATCTTGTGCATATAAACTTGATGTTCCAACTTTTAATGTCTGCCAAGGTTTTTCACCATCTGGTAACAAAGTATAACGGTAGTTAAATCTGTTTAAAGCAACTGGAGATTCTGTCAAATTTGGATTAGCTAAATAAGCCAAAGCTGATGTTTTGAAGTCAGCAATTGAGTTAAACGTATAAACACCATTCGAACCATAGAAAAATAAGTTGTTCGATGTAAAATGTTCATAAGAAGCACCCGCGGTGAAAGTATGCTTTCCTGCAAAAATTGTGAAGTTATCTGAAAAATTCAAGGTCGAATAATTCAATTTGTTGTCAGGCGTAAATGGGTCGAAACCAATTGAAGTATAAGTAGAACCATCTTTCAAAATATCAATTGATGGAAACAATTGTGTGCGGTAAGCACGGTCTTCAATTTGTTTGTTATAAGTAGCAATAAAATTGTTAGCGTATTTACCTTTGAAAGTTGAGTTTAACTCAGCTACAATCGAACGAGTATTATCTTTGATTTTATAACCAGTATTTTGTGCCGAAATAGCCGTAGATAAGTTGTTACGGCTTCCATTACCTGCAGTATTCGAACTGTTACTATTACTGATAATCGCATCTGACTCTGAATCATGGTGTGAATAACGCACTGATAATTTATTGTTATCATTAATGTTATAGTCAATACGAGTCAAAAACTTCTTACTATTTACCTCGTTATTATATTTGTCGATAGCACCGAGATCAAAATTAAAGTTCGTTTTCATAAACGTACTCAAATCGTTCAAGTCAGCAGCCGTTGTACGAGAGATGTTACCAACTGCTCCATCTTGGTTAGCAACCCAGTCCAAAGCTGGACGAGCTCCTTTCACACCTTCAGCATTTACGAAGAAGAATAATTTATCTTTGATTATTGGACCACCCAAGCGGAAACCATAAGATTGCTCTTTAAAAGTTGTTGCAGGAATAGATAAACCAGCAGCTTTCTTTCCGATTAAATCTTGGTTTTTAGTAAAACCATAAATCGAACCTGAAAAATCATTATTTCCTGAGCGAGTTACAGCATTAATACCAGCACCAGCAAAACCTGACTGACGAACGTCAAAAGGAGCAATGTTGATTTGAACCTCTTCGATTGCATCTAATGAGATGGCAGAAGTACCAGTACGACCACCTGCTTGTGCTTGATTACCTAAGCCAAAACCATTATTAAAAACCGAACCATCAATTGTAAAGTTATTGAAACGGCTATCTTGTCCACTAAATGAACGACCATTGCTGTATGCATTGTATTTTGTAAGGTCATTTAAGGTACGACCCAAAGTTGGAAGGCGGTTAATGCTTTCACGGTTGAGGGTTGTTGAAGGACCAGTACGACCAGAGCTAATAATATCACTACGAGTAGATACAACCTTGATTTCGTCAAGAAATTTACCTTCTTCATCAAGTTTAACGTCAACGTTTGCAGCAGTACCCAAACTTGTAATTACACCTTCTTTTACTGCCTCTTTGAAACCAATAAATGAAATAGTGATTTTGTAAGGTCCACCAACACGTACTGAAGGAAGTGTATAACGTCCCGAAGTGTTTGAAACCGTACCATATCTTGTACCCGATGGTACGTGAACTGCAATAATAGTTGCACCTGGCAGACCTTCGCCTTTTTTATCTGCTACTAAACCGCTAATAGAAGAGTTTGTAACTTGTGCAAAGCTTTGTAAAGCAAAAAGCATTACTGCAAGAAAGCTAAATACTTTCTGCATTGAAGTAAATTTTCGCATCATGTTTTTTTTGAAGTTAGAAATATTTGAAGTAAAAATCATTATTGGCTTTTAAATTTCCAATACAAAGGTCTCAAAAATTTTCTCTAAAAAAAACAAGCACCTACCCTTTTTATTTTGGTAAGTGCTTGAAAAACAAGTTTTTATAAGATTTTTAATGAAAAATATTGGTATAAGACAATTTCTGAATATTAAGAAATTGTTATGCGTGCCTAATATTTTTAAGAACCCATAATATTATGTCCCATTTTATCTCGTTTGGTTTTTAAATATCCGATATTATATGGATTCGCTTCTATCTCAATCGGAATCGAATCAATGATTTCTAAACCATAACCAATTAAGCCTGCTCGTTTTTTAGGATTATTTGAAATGAGCTTCATTTTTTTAATTCCTAAGTTTCTCAAAATTTGAGCTCCAACGCCATAATCACGCTCATCCATTTTGAAACCTAATTCGAGATTTGCTTCTACTGTGTCTAGACCCATTTCCTGCAATTTATAGGCTTTCAATTTATTTAACAAGCCAATTCCACGCCCTTCTTGATTCATATATAATATAACGCCCTTGCCTTCTTTTTCCACCAATTCCATAGCAGCATGAAGTTGAGGGCCACAATCACATCGACAAGAACCAAAAATATCGCCCGTTACGCAGGAAGAATGCACACGTACCATAATTGGCTCATCTTCTTCCCAAGTTCCTTTGATGAGTGCCAAATGCAGTTGATCATTATCCAATTGGCGGAAGGCAACCATATCAAAATTGCCCCATTCGGTTGGCATATTTACGCCAATTTCTCTTTTTATGAGCGATTCTTTTGCCAAACGATATTCAATCAAATCTTTGATACTGATCAATCTAAGATTAAACTTCTTGGCAATTTCAAATAATTGTGGCAAACGAGCCATTGTACCATCTTCGTTCAAAATCTCAATCAAAACGCCCGCAGGTTGCAAACCAGCCAAAACTGCCAAATCAATGGCGGCTTCAGTATGGCCAGAACGACGGATTACGCCTCCTTCGGCAGCACGTAAAGGGAAAATATGTCCTGGGCGACCCAAATCTTCGGGTTTTGTATTTGAATTTACAAGTGCTTGAATCGTTTTTGCACGGTCGCTAGCCGAAATGCCAGTTGTACAACCATTACCAAGCAAATCGACTGAGACAGTAAAAGCAGTTTCATGTTGGGCGGTGTTTTTGCCAACCATCATCTCAAGTTCTAATTCTTCACAACGCTGACTAGTAAGTGGCGTACACATCAAGCCTCTACCCTCTTTCACCATAAAATTGACCATTTCTGGCGTAGTTTTTTCGGCGGCACACACAAAATCACCTTCATTCTCGCGGTCTTCGTCATCAACAACGATGATTATTTCTCCAGTACGAATCGCTTCGATTGCGTCTTTTATGCGGTCTAATTTCATTTTAATTTTATCCTTATTATATATAAGTTTTTAACATAAAAATTTATAAAAACGTTTATAAACAGTCGTGCCACATTGCGGAAATGTGGCACGACAAAAAATTTATAAATTCTTACTTCTTATCAAACTCACGGTGGGCAACTTCATCAAAAAGTCTTTCTCGTGGTAGGCTCTTGAAGTATTCGTAAGTAATTTTCAAACCTTCTGCACGATTTACTTTTGGCTCCCAACCTAAGATTTCTCTTGCTTTGGTTATATCTGGTTGGCGTTGTTTAGGGTCATCTTTTGGCAATGGCTTATGCACAACTTTCTGGTCTGTACCTGTCAATTTAATGATTTCCTCAGCAAATTCATTCATAGTAATTTCTGACGGATTCCCAACATTTACTGGGTAAGCATAATCAGATAATAATAAACGATAAATACCTTCTACTAAATCATCAACATAGCAAAATGAACGAGTTTGAGTACCATCACCAAAGATTGTTAGGTCCTCGCCACGCAATGCTTGACCGATGAATGCAGGCAATACACGTCCATCATTGAGTCGCATTCTTGGGCCATACGTATTAAAGATACGCACGATACGAGTTTCTACTCCGTGATAAGTATGATAAGCCATTGTCATGGCTTCTTGGAAACGCTTGGCTTCGTCATATACTCCACGTGGACCAACTGGATTTACGTGTCCCCAATACTCTTCAGTTTGTGGATGAACCAGTGGGTCGCCATAAACTTCTGATGTTGAGGCAATGATTACTCTTGCTTTTTTTACACGAGCCAAACCTAAACAATTATGAATTCCGAGTGAACCAACTTTCAAAGTTTGAATCGGAATCTTCAAATAATCAATGGGGCTTGCAGGTGAAGCAAAATGTAAAATATAATCTAATTCGCCTGGTACGTGAATAAATTTACTCACATCATGGTGATAAAACTCAAAGTTTGGATGTTTGAACAAATGCTCGATATTGCGTAAATCTCCTGTAATGAGGTTATCCATCGCAATTACATAATGTCCTTCTTTGATAAATCTATCGCAAAGGTGCGAACCCAAAAAACCCGCACCACCAGTTATTAATACTCTTTTCATAGCCCCCTAACCCCCAGAGGGGGAATTTAATTTTATATTTACTTAATGAAATCTCTTTAAAATCTTTTTCTTGTAAAACCCGCTTTTAGCACTTTAGTTATAATTTAAAGTGTCTAAAATTCCCCCTCTGGGGGGCAGGGGGCTTTTATTTTACCGTTTCTCTACCAACTGAGAAGTACGTATAACCCAACTCACGCATATCATTTATTTCATAGAGATTACGACCATCAAAGATAACTTTGTTTTTTAATGAAGCTTCCATCTTCTCGAAATCTGGTGTACGGAATTCTGGCCATTCGGTCATTATCATCAAGGCATCTGCTCCTTCGATGGCTTCATAAGGTGTTTTTGCATATTTTACTTTTTTACCAACTACTCCACGTACGTTTTCCATTGCTTCTGGGTCATAAACTACCACTTTTGCACCTGCTTTACGCAATTCTTTAATGTTGTATAAAGCTGGAGCTTCACGAATATCGTCAGTATGAGGTTTGAATGCCAGTCCCCAAAGAGCAATCGTTTTGCCTTTCAAATCACCATCAAAATGAGCTTTTATGTGCGGTATCATTTTGGTTTTTTGCTTTTCATTTACCTTCATTACTGACTTCAAAATTTTGAAATCGTAATTAAATTCAGTAGCAGTTTTCTCTAAAGCCTGTACATCTTTTGGGAAGCAACTGCCACCATAGCCAATTCCTGCAAATAAGAAACGCTTGCCAATACGACTATCAGTACCAATACCTTTACGAATTGCATCAACATCAGCACCTGCTTTTTCGCAAAGATTGGCGATTTCGTTCATAAACGTAATCTTCATTGCCAAAAACGCATTCGCTGCATATTTGGTCATTTCGGCCGAACGCTCGTCCATAAAAATAATCGGATTCCCTTGACGAACCAACGGAGCGTAAAGTTTCTCCATTACTTTTTTAGCTTTTTCAGAAGTTGTACCGATAACTACACGGTCAGGCTTCATAAAGTCTTCTACAGCAACACCTTCACGTAAAAACTCAGGATTTGATACTACATCAAATTCAACTTTTGCACCTTTTGCCACACGTTCTTGCACTTTTTGGGCTGTTCCAACTGGTACTGTACTTTTATCAATAATCACTGCGTAGTTTTCGAGCAATGGGCCAAGGTCATTAGCTACGCCCAAAATATACTTTAAATCAGCCGAGCCATCTTCACCAGGAGGAGTCGGCAATGCTAAGAAAATTACTTGTGCATCTTTGATACCTTCAGCCAAATTAGTTGTAAATATCAATCGACCTTCTTTTGTATTACGGTCGAAAATTACATCTAAACCTGGCTCATAGATGGTTAATTTTCCTTTGCGAAGTTTTTCGACTTTAAGCTCATCAATATCTACACAAGTAACTTGATTGCCTGTTTCAGCAAAACAAGTACCTGTTACGAGTCCTACGTATCCTGTTCCTACTACTGCTATTTTCATATTTTCAAAGTAACCCCCGCCCCTAAATAGGAGTTTTTTTTAAAACTTATATAATCTGATTGAGGCATTTTTCAGATTATATTTTTTTGTATTATTTAAAATTTAGTTTATTAACACAAATGTATAACTTTTTTAGAAACAAAAGTTTTATTTAAACAAAAAATGTAAAATAATTTCCAAAAAAACAGGACTTAATGCGCACTTCACTTCTTTAAGTCCATATTTTCGATACATAAATTTTATTTTCGTATTTAAGTAAAACCATGAAATATAGTAAAAAATAAAGATTCAATAGCTAAATTTTCATTTAGTTGAAAAAAATAAAATACCATAATTTTGATATTTTATCGCTTTTTATAGAATTTTCATTCGTATATACTTGTGTAGATAAATGATTCTTTCGTAAATTCACAAATTAAATTTAATTGTCAATCCTAAACAGAACATCTTACATTGAATAGAAGAGATGCCATGCAAAGAGTAGCCTACCTGATGGGAGGTGCTTTGTCTGCCCCAACAATGATTGCGATGCTCGAAGGCTGCAAGTCTAATACTGCAACCGAAGCCGCAACCTCTTTTACTTTTTCGACCGACTACAAAAACTTAGTTGCCGAAATTGCCGAAATCATTATTCCGAAAACAACAACTCCAGGTGCTAAAGAGGCAGGCGTTGGTCCGTTTGTAGAAATGATGTTGAAGGATTGCTACAAACCTTCACAACAAGAGCACTTTATGAAAGGTCTTGATGCACTTGAAGAAGAATCGAAAAAAGCCAACGGTGGCAAAAAATTCTTGGAAAGTACACCAGCTCAACAGACTGCTCTTTTAAAGAAATTTGAAGCGATGTCGAACGAAGAAGCAAAGAAAATCGAAACTGCTAAGAAAGTGCTCGATGCCGAAACAGGTCTTGCAAAAGAAAACAAAGGCAAAGCAGAAACACCTCCAACGCCTTTCTTCAAATTAATGAAAGAATTGACTCTTTTGGGTTACTTTACTTCGGAAATAGGCTGCAAACAAGCATTGGCTTATATTGAAGTACCGGGTAAATACGAAGGTTGTGTAAAAATGACTCCTGGGCAAAAAGCGTGGGCGTTGTGATTAAGGCGGTAAGCAATAGGCTTTATGCTAATCTAAAAAATATTCATTTAATGCTTAAAGCATTTAGCAATTAATTATAAAAATGAACATACAAGGTAAAGAAAAAGAAAAAATGACTTACGACGCAATCGTTGTAGGTTCGGGAATCTCAGGCGGCTGGGCTGCCAAAGAATTATGTGAGAAAGGTTTAAAAGTGCTAATGATTGAGCGTGGACGTGACATCAAGCACGTAGATGGATATGATACAGCGATGAAAAATCCTTGGGATTTCCCTCACCGTGGCAACATGGACAGCATGGCAAAAGAACAATATTGGGCAAGCGTCCGTACAGGCTATACTGGCCGTGAAGAACACCGCAACATGTTTGAAAATGATAAAGAAAACCCATACTTAGAGAAAAAAGACCGTGGTTTCGACTGGATTCGTGGTTATCACGTGGGTGGTCGTTCATTAATGTGGGGTCGTCAAAGTTATCGTTGGAACGAGCGTGATTTCAAGGCAAACCTTGAAGACGGACATGGCGTTGATTGGCCGATTCGCTACAAAGATTTAGCCCCTTGGTATAGTTACGTTGAGAATTTCATCGGTGTAAGTGGCACTAAAGATGGTTTGGATGTATTGCCAGATGGTGATTACCAACCCGGAATGGAAATGAACTGCGTTGAGAAAGAATTTAAAGCAAGAACTGCAAAGAAATTTGGTGGTCGTGCCGTAATAATTGGACGTACAGCTCACTTGACTGCTCCGACTAAAATACAAACTGATTTAGGTCGTGCTTCTTGCCAATTTCGTAATGCTTGTATGCGTGGTTGCCCTTATGGTGGTTATTTCAGCACACAATCGGGTACATTACCTGCAGCCAATAAAACTGGCAATTTGACGCTTACAACTGATAAGATTGTTCACCAAGTAATTTTTGATGACGAAAAAGGCAAAGCAGTTGGTGTAAAAGCCATTGACCAAAATACAAAAGAAGAATACGAATATTTTGCAAAAATTATATTCTTGAATGCATCTTCCATTAATTCAACTTGGATTATGATGCAGTCAAAATCTAAAACCCATGCAAATGGTTTAGGTAATGATTCTGACCAATTGGGCAGAAATATCATGGATCATCATTTGGCGGTGGGTGCTTCGGGAACTTTCGAGGGCATGGAAGATATGTACTACTATGGCCGTCGTGCCAATGGTATTTATATACCTCGTTTTGCGAACTGGGGTAGCGATAAAAAACGTGATTTCGTGCGTGGATTTGGCTATCAAGGTGGAGCAAGCCGTGCAAGTTGGGGACGTGGTGGCCAAATGGACGGTTTCGGAGCTGACTTTAAAGAAGAAATGACCCAATTAGGACCTTGGTCATTTAATATTGGTGGTTTTGGCGAAACATTGCCAGATGCTAATAATCGTTTTACGCTTTCTGACCAAAAAGATAAGTGGGGCTTACCTGTTGTTCAGTTTGATGCAGGTTGGGGCGAAAATGCCTTAAAAATGCGTGTAACGATGATGAACGAAGCTGCTGAAATGCTTGATGCTGCAGGAATGAAAAACATCAATACTTATGATGACCGTAGTAAAAATCCCGGTATTGGTATCCACGAAATGGGAACAGCCCGCATGGGACGTGACGCTAAAACTTCGGTATTGAATGCTAATAACCAAGTTTGGGGAGCAAGCAATGTATTCGTAACAGATGGCTCGGCTATGACTTCGGCCTCTTGCGTAAACCCATCTCTTACTTATATGGCTCTCACGGCTCGTGCAGCAGATTTCGCTGTGAGTGAATTGAAGAAAATGAATTTGTAGTTTAAAGTCTTCAATCGATGGATGACAATAATATGAAAACAGCGAATCTACTATTGTGGATTCGCTGTTTTTAAGGCTCCCTTTTCTTTTTTACACACAACAAAATGAGATGAATTTTCTTTTCTGGAATACAAATAAAAAGGCCAACCTTCACGAAATTGTTGAATTAGTTAAGCAAGAGGATACTGATCTTTTGATGTTAGCAGAAAATACTAATTCACCAGCAGAGTTACTATTATAACTTAACACAAAGAAAACACTTTTTAGTTTTTCTCCTGACCCAATTTGTAACAAGATACATATTTTTACTAAATTTAACGCAAAAAATACAAAGCCACTTCAAGGCGACACTAAACAGCGATTTACGACAAGAAGGTTATTTTCATCTGTTTTTGGAGAAGTAATATTGATTGTGGTGCATTATCAAAGTAGAGTAAATTGGGGTAAAAATGACCAGAATGCACATATTTTTGAATTAAAAAAGGCAATTGAGTATGCTGAAGTCGAAGTTGGGAAAAATAGAACAATTATTTGTGGAGATTTCAATATGAATCCATTTGACGATGCAATGGTACAAACAACAGGGCTTCACGCTGTGATGGATAAAACAATAGCATCTAAAACATCGAGGACTGTGGATGGAAAAAGCTATGATTTTCTATACAACCCAATGTGGAGCTTTTTAGGAGATATGAGCAAAGGCGATGTTTCAGGAACAATTTATTATAGCCCAGCTAATCCAGTTAGCTATCATTGGAATATGTTCGACCAAGTATTATTTTCTCCTCAACTAATACCTTATTTTGATGAAAATTATATAAATATTGTAACGAAAATAGGCAGAAAATCGTTATTGAGTAAGAGTAATATAATTAATAAAAAAATTTCTGACCACTTGCCAATTAAGTTTAGTTTCAACTTATAATATTTAATTTTATGAATAACGCTTCTGAAAATTTATGGGCAAATGATTTTACAATTAATAAAATTAACACCCCAATAGCTATATTAAAAGAACAAGCAAAATATCTAAAAGAAATGACAAAATGTATTTTGGTGGGTGATGTAACTTCTCATCTTGCAAGACAAGTGTCTGGTTCAAGTGAAAAAGAAGTTATACAAGTATTTTTCTCGATTAAAGCCCCTTTTATGGATAACTACAAAGTCTCAATCATAAAAATCGAACAGCATCCAATTAATATTTATCCACTAAAAGTAGTTAATCTTATTCCTGATGAAGAAGATTTCAGCGAGACGTATTTAGAAATTATGAATGGAGATTTATTTAGTGAGCATATAAAGTCTATTTTAAGAAGTAAAAGAATGTCCATAATTATTGGTAATCTAATCTCTCAAAGTGAAGTTGCCGCATAAATTACCAACTAAAATTTAAATATTTCATACTTCGTGCAGCAGACTTCGCTGTGAGTGAGTTAAAGAAAATGAATTTGTAGTTTTAAGTCCACAACCGATGGACAACGAAAATATGAAAACAGCGAATCTACAATTGTGGATTCGCTGTTTTTGTTTTCACAAAGTTTTATAAAATATTAGTAAAGTTATTACTTTAGTGTCCAGCCCAATTGCTCATCTTCGTCTTCAAATTCTAATTCGGCATCTTTTTCCCAAATTTCCATTTCGCAAGGCTTGCAATTAAACTTCAATTTGTATTCGTTTTCTCCGTTTTTGAGGGTCAGAGGTTCAACTAATTTCTCGCCCATGGTTTCACGTTGGAATCTCGCACATTTACCCAACTCATATTTTACGCAATATTTGGTGGTCATTACTCGAGCTTTACCCGGATCCCATTGTAGCTCAAATGCTTTTTCGATTTCTGTTACGCCGTGTCGTTTGTAGAAGGCTCTCGCCAATTTATTTGAAACATTGTACATAAAATCAAGTTTCTGTACGGGGTACGGATGGTCGGTTTTTGTAATTTGACAAGTTTCTCTGTGGTATTCTTTCACACGAATATCTACGAGTTGTTCTAAAACCTCCCTTCTGATTTCGTTTACTTTCGAATTTGCTAAAAACCAATTTCCCGAAAATTCTACCTCAATATCATCAACAATAAAAGGCGTATTTCCTGTCTTAGCCAAGTTTTTCTTGATATTCGGAATTACGGATTCGGCCGAATTTGCCAGCACTTTTTCGGATTGCATCTTTGTAATACTCTGATGTCCGTCTTCGTCAATTGCTTTTAGCTCAAAGCCATCGGCAGTTTCGGTGATATACAGTTTCACACCAATTTTTCTAACCGCACTATTTTCTTTTTCAACCATTTTGTTGAACTCAGCATCAGAATTTCGGTAGATAAATGTGCCAACTGGCAATGGCTTAAAGGTATTTGGAATAACAATATTGTTGAAAATGATATTGATTTGGGCTCCATCAGCTTCGCCATTGGCGTTGATAAAAAAAAGTCCGTCACCATTGTTTAGCTTTTCGTAATTTTCAATAATATAGCCATTTGCTTTAATTTCAAGTACTTTTCCGATGTATTGCCCCTGCGATTTTGGACTTTCCCAATTTCCGATTTTCTCTTTACGTTTGTTTACAAAATAATCGGTATAGCCACGATTAAAACTTCTGTCCATTTCTGGCTCAAAATTATAGAATGTTCTACCCGACGAGGCTTTTTGGAATTTTTCGGTATTTTCATCTAAGAAAGTATCTAATTTCTTTCTCAAAAACGAAGTATTGTTTTTTACATAAACAATATCTTTCAAACGCCCTTCGATTTTAAATGAACAAACCCCAGCCTCAATCAAATTGGGAAGTTGGTCGCTCAAATCTAAGTCTTTGATTGAAAGCAAATGGCTGTTAGCAATGAGCGTTTTACCTGTTCCGTCAGTTAAATTGTATGGAAGTCGACAGTTTTGAGCACACGAACCACGATTGGCACTACGTTCGCCGCCAGCAATACTCATATAACAATTTCCACTAAACGACACGCATAAAGCACCCGAAACAAAGAATTCGAGTTCAATATCAGTCGCTTCGTGGATTTCACGCACTTGGTCGAGGTTTAGTTCTCTGGCCAAAACAGCTCGTTTCATGCCTGCATCGGCCAAAAACTTGACGTGTTTTGGGTCACGATTATTGGCTTGCGTACTAGCGTGAATCACGATTGGCGGCAAATCCATTTCCATGATGGCCATATCTTGCACAATGAGGGCATCAACGCCAATATCGTATAATTCATGAATCAGTTTTTTGCATTGATTCAGTTCATCATCGTACAAAATTGTATTGATAACCACAAAAACTTGTGCCTTGAATAAGTGGGCATAACGCACCATTTCGGCAATGTCTTGAATCGAATTTGTGGCGTTGGTTCTTGCTCCAAATTGTGGAGCACCAATATATACAGCATCTGCACCCGCATTTATGGCGGCCATACCTTGAATCAGGTTTTTGGCTGGTGACAGAATTTCAATTTTCTTTCTCATACGATATTTCGTACTTATATTTTATTTGATTCCAAATGAAGTGCAAAAGTACGAAATACTTCCTAAAAAATTGGGACAAATATGAATTTACAGGATTTTAAAGGTAATTTAAAATGATTGTATTAACATAATCTATATTCATTATTCATATCTCAAAAACTCACAATTAGGCATGATAAAAGAAAATATTTACAAAAAAATAACGTTAAACGAACTAAAAGCACAAGCAAAAACAGTCAAAACCATGATGTTTATTTTTTCTGGAATACTTTTAGTATTGGTATTCGCAGCAGTATTTTTAAGTTTCCGACAAGGCTTTCATCCAATATCAATATTATTTATTCCAGTAGCCTTATTTCCTATATTTTTTGGAATGCTTAATAACCTAAATAATACAAAAAAGGAAATAAAGTCCAGAGAAAGCTAATTTATCATATCAATTCTGTCGCAAAATCCCCCTAAAATAGTCATTTTTATACGATTTAAAATTAGAATCTTTGTCTTATTTTTGTGTAAATAATTTTTGTGATAAAGATGGAGAAGAAAACATACCAAAATATCGATCAATATATCGTTGATTATAGCGAAGAAGTTGGCGAAATTCTGAACCAAATTCGTAATTGTATCAAAGAAGCCGCACCCGAGGCACAGGAAGTTATCAGTTATAATATGCCGGCTTTTAAGCAAGGAAAAGTGCTGGTTTATTTTGCAGCCTTCAAAAATCATATTGGTTTTTATGCTTTGCCGTCGGGAAATTTGGCTTTTAAAGAAGCATTATCAAAATATAAAGTTGGAAAAGGTTCGATACAATTTCCGCTGAACCAACCTATGCCTTTTGAGCTTATTAAACTTATGGTGGCTTTTAGGTTGGAAGAAGTTGAAAACGGGACAAAGAAATAATTTTGCCTCATTTTAAATCTTTTTTTAGTTTTCTGAATAGCTTTGTTTTTCTAACACTATTCAATCGAAAATGAAAAAAATATTAGTTCTTAGCCTAATTCTTGTCGGTTTTTTATCTTTCAAACCCAAAGAAATCACTTGGGTAGCTATCGGCGACTCGATTACATATCTCAACGACCACCCCGAACAAACTGGCAATCGAGTAAAAAAAGGCTACATGACGATGGTCACGGAAAAGCTTCCGTATATAAAAGTTATTAATCAAGGTCATAATGGTTGGACTTCGGGCGGAATTGCCGAAAAAATCAATGAACTTGGTTTGGTTTCGGCCGATGTGTATTCGGTTTTTCTTGGCACAAACGATTGGTGGCGAGGTCGTCCGCTCGGTAAACTTGAAGATTATCAGAATAATACTGGCAATAATACGGTTTATGGCTCATTTAAAATTATCGTAGATAAACTAAAAAGTCTGAATCCGAATGCCAAAATTATTTTGATTACACCGCTCCAACGTGGCGATTTTGTATACATCGCCAATTCCAAAAATAATGCTATCGGCTCATATAAACCTAAAAATGAGCAAAATTTGGCACAATTTGCCGAAGCAATCGTAAATATTGCAAAAATAGAAGATTTTCCTGTTATTGACCTTTTCAACAAAAGTGGCATAACACAAAAAAATATGGTCAACTTCAAGCGATTGAAAGACCCAAATACAGGGGAATATAAAAATTTAAAATATCCATCTTACATTGATGTTCCTTTCAACCCCGAAACCGACGAATACCCCTACCCTATTGAGTCAATCAATATGACTTATGACGGCCTGCATCCTGCCGACAAGGGCAATGCTGTTATTGCCAAAATGCTGGTGAAGGTGATGAAGAAGTTTTGAATAAACTAAAAAATACTACCTTAGAGTTCGCTTAGGCAGCATTTTTTAGTTTATTGGTGGATTTCGGCTACGCTCAACCACCGTTTATACTTCGGTGCCTGAGTGAAGTCGAAGGCCGAAATCATTTTTTAATCTTCTTCCAAATTTCTTCCAAGGCAACATTTTTCTTTCCAAAATGGTCTTTCGATTCTTTCGAGATATAATCAATACGCTCTTTGGTCATAGGATGAGAATTAAGGTAGGCAGGCATTTTATCAGCTCCGTATTTCTTTTCTTCTTCGTGTAGGCGTTCCATAAGATTTATCATGCCTTTGGGGTCAAGATTATTATGATACATAATTTCGAGACCTTTCAAATCGGCTTCTTTTTCCATATCTCTCGTAAAGCCCAATTCATAAATATTACTGGCTTGGCTTACTAAAATATTACCAATGGCATTCATATCTCCGATAATAACCGAAACCACCATTGACCCAGCCAAACCTCTGGCCAGCCCTTTCAAAGAATGACGCTCTTTTACGTGCGTAACTTCGTGTGAAAGCAAAGCTGCCAATTCTTCAGGGGTTTTCATTTTCGCCAAAATGGCATCAAAAACCACTATATTTCCACCTGGAAGGGCAAACGCATTGACTTGCTTATCTTTAACAACCGTAAATTTCAATGGATATTCTGTCTGAAAGTCCATTTTTTTTGCAAATGCTTGAAGCTCTTTGGTGCGTTCATCATCGACCTCCATTCCACCAACAAAACTTTCGTAAAACTGTTTTCCGAGTTCAACTTCAGCTTCCATCGGAATTCGTGAAGCGGCATACTCAGCAATTTTGGGTAGTAACAAAAAATAAAATCCTGCTGTAAGACCCGCAAATATGGCAATCGTAATCACCACTCCTCGAAAACCTGCACCAGCAAGCTCATTGGCAAATGCCCAAAAGCCTTCACGACGTTTAGGTAAATGATTTTCCAAAGCCGAAAAAAGTGGAGAATCAATCGGAAATTCGAGATACTGTTGCGGAAACTCGCCGTATTTTAGCATAGTTTTCCCTTTGCCAGTGAACGAACTGTAATCAATCTGTAAAATAGTCCAGATAACCTGACCATTTTCATAGCTGATTGTCAACGAATTGCCCAAAATAATCACTTGAGCATCGTAAGGTTGGCTCGTTTTACCATCATAATATATTGCTTCCATCAGTGAACAGTAAACAGTAAACAGTTATCAAAAAAACATCTTTTTTATAAAGTTAAGTATAGAAACAATAGTTTCACTTTAAGGCAGGCAGTCCGATGTATCGGCGGCGGAGCGACTCTCGCTACGGTTTTACGCCAAATCAATATCTAACCAATCGCCAACGTCTTCGCCGAAAGCATCACGGTAATTGATCTCGGTTTGTGTGAGCGAATCAGGGTCAAATGAGCCATCAATCTCCAAACGAGGCATAATAAAATGCAAAGTTCGGATTTCGACAAAAGGCATGGCAATTCCCAGCGTAAACAATACCAAAAGCATGTTTGTGATGCTCAATTGTAAAAGGTCAATAAACGACATATAAAGTTTCACGCCATGCCATTGCTCATTTTGTTTCAAAAATATGTTATCAGCATAAAACTGAAATATTTCACGCTGACGCATTAAGCCAATTGAACCCAATATTACAATAAAAAATAAATAAGCAAAAATACCAAAGAAAATAAAACTAATGGGAGGATTGAGACTTTGAAGTCCAATTTTACTAAATTCACTTCCTGAAACAACTCCTAACATTATAACCAAAACTACACCAAAAATAATAGCAGCAAATATCAAGATGATATATTTGAGTTTAATTAAAAACAAATCGACTCCTTTTCCCACAAAATCAAACTCTACGCTTCCGAAACGAATATTTTTGGTTATATATTTACGTAAATCAACTTCAACCCATGACCAATAAATACCAAGCGTAAATACTGAAACTAGAATACCAATAAAAAATTTGGCAAAAAGCTCGCCCAATTCGCCGTGATAACCAAAGAAAATTCCTCGCCAGGAACTCCTTGATAGACGATACTTGGCAGTTCCATGAATAGCCAGAGGATAGACCAAGATCACACCACCATAAAGTAGTAGAGTACCTAGAATAATCTGTTCATTGGCTTTTGCAAACCAAAAACTACTATAAATAATAATAATAATGACCAGCATTTTCAGATAGCCAATAAACATTTCTTTGCCTGTACCATGAAATTTAAAACGACTTCCCGCAAACTCGGTCTGTTCGTATAGATAATCAAGTTTGGCTGCTTTTGCCCATGGATAATAAAAATTAAATGAAATTACCTGTAAAATGGCATTAATAAGGCGAATTACAAAATATTTTGAACCCTCGCCATAAAACGATAAACTCCACGGAGCATGATATATAGGTTTTGTTGAAATCGGCTCCAAGTTAGGCGGCTCAATTGGAGACACTACTTCTAGACTACTCGCTAATTCTGGTGTTTCGGAGGCAGCCGAATTTACGGTTTCTGTATTGTTTTCGATGGGTGGTAAGGCTTGCGAGTCGTCAGCAGCCTCCAAAGGAGTTTCGTCAGGTAAGTTTTCGGTCATAAAATAAATGAAATGATATAAATATAAATTTGAAATCGCTTAGCATGTACTTATTACCAAATTTTTTGATTTGGCACGAAATCTTTAATTTCTACCCTCAGAACCTTATGCCAATCCCTCTTTGAGTAAATCATGCAAATGAACAAACCCTAATAAGCGTTTATCTTCGACAATTACCAACTGCGTAATGCTTTTTTCTTGCATAATTGCCAAAGCACTCGCGGCATATTCTTCAGAAGAAACCACCTTTGGCGTAGCATTCATAATATCTTTTGCTTGCAAAGTAGAAAAATCTTTTTGGTCACGTAACATCCTTCTTAAATCTCCATCTGTCACGATTCCCAAAAGCTCGCCATTATCGCCTACAACGGCAGTAGCACCGAGTCTTTTTGAAGTCATTTCTAAAATAACCGTCTGAATATCAGCGTTCTCCAAAACCTTTGGTATTTCATTATTCGGATAAATATCTCTAACCTTCAAGTATAATTTTTTACCCAAACTGCCCCCAGGATGATAATTTGCAAAATCTCGACTTGTAAAATCACGGGCTTCTAGCAGGCACATTGCGAAAGCATCACCCAAAGCTAAGGCAACGGTTGTGGAAGTAGTTGGAGCCAAATTTAGCGGACAAGCCTCACGCTCAACGTGAGCATTCAACACAAAGTCAGCATTTTTGGCCAAATAAGAGTCCAAATTGCTCACCATTGCTATTAATTGATTGCGATATCGTTTCAACAATGGCACTAAAACCTTGATTTCGGGCGTATCGCCACTTTTCGAAATGCAAAGTACCATATCCTCAGCCCGAATCATGCCTAAATCACCATGAATAGCATCGGCTGCATGCATAAATATCGCTGGGGTACCAGTCGAATTCATGGTTGCAACTATTTTTTGACCAATTATTGCACTTTTCCCAATTCCAGTAATAATTAATCTACCTTTAGAGTTAAGAACTGCCTCTACACAAGCTTCAAAGTCTACGTTTATATAACTTTTTAAAGAAAGAATTGCCTCTGCTTCATCTTGCAAAACTTTTTTAGCAACGCTTTGTATTTTTTTTTCTAACTTCGTATTCACTTTATTAATCCTTGATTTACAATCAAAAGTACTTGAAGTTTGGTTAGTGAACAATATAATGTCTATGAAAAGATATTTATTTGGTAAATAGAAATGATTAAATTAAGTCCAGAACACAAAACCTAATTAACCCAGATTCGTGCAAAAATAATTTAGATTGAAGTTTAAAAAATTTACTAAATTAGCACAAATACTTTCCTAATATAATTTTCCGTACAGCAAAATTGCATTTATGGTTGACGCAGCGATAAAAAAGACTTTAAAAGAAAAACTTAAAGAAATCTTTGGCTTTGATGCCTTCAGAGGCGAACAAGAGGCCATTATCAATAATATAGTGAGTGGTCATAACACTTTTGTGATTATGCCAACTGGGGCAGGAAAATCTCTTTGTTACCAATTACCAGCGATGGTTTTGGATGGCACTGCTATTGTGATTTCTCCACTAATTGCTTTGATGAAAAACCAAGTTGACCAAATGACCGCATTTGGAATAAACGCTCAGTTTTTAAACTCGACTCTCAATAAATCAGAAATGACTCGTGTAAAAAACGATGTGTTGAGAGGAGAATGCCGATTGCTTTACATTGCCCCTGAATCTTTGACGAAAGAAGACAATCTTACTTTCCTAAAAAAAGCCAAACTTTCTTTTATTGCAGTTGACGAAGCTCATTGTATTTCAGAGTGGGGACACGATTTTCGACCAGAATACAGAAGAATTAGAGGAATTATTGACGAAATTGACGATAAACTTCCGATTATTGCTCTCACAGCAACTGCAACTCCGAAGGTTCAGCAAGATGTGCAGAAAAACCTCAACATGGAGGAATCTAATATCTTCAAGTCATCGTTCAACCGTAAGAATCTTTACTACGAAATCAGACCGAAGGTTGATTCAAAAAAACAACTCATTAGGTATATTGCCAACAATAAAGGAAAATCGGGCATTATCTATTGCTTGAGTCGTAAAAAAGTTGAAGAAATTGCGAGTTTACTCGTTGTAAACGGAGTGAAAGCCTTGCCTTATCATGCTGGTTTAGAGGCTGATACTCGAATGAAAAATCAAGATTCATTCTTGAATGAAAAGTGCGATATAATCGTAGCAACTATTGCCTTCGGAATGGGAATCGATAAGCCAGATGTTAGGTTTGTAATTCACTACGATGCACCAAAATCGCTCGAAGGATATTATCAAGAAACAGGCCGTGCAGGTCGTGATGGTTTGGAAGGAAACTGCCTGATGTTTTATGCCTATGACGATATTCTGAAACTCGAAAAATTCAATAAAGATAAAACTGTTACCGAACGAGACAATGCACGTGCATTGCTTCACGAAATGGTTTCGTATTCAAACTTAGGCGTTTGTCGCCGTCGTCAGTTATTGAGTTATTTTGGTGAATATTCAGATAAAGATTGTGGTTTCTGCGACAACTGTATTAAGCCTACCAAAAAAATCAAGATTGAAGACGAAGCCGTTTTAGGTTTAAAAGCCGTGCTTCAATCGGGCGAAAGATTTGATGTTCAGCACATTGCTGATATTCTGACCGCCAATACTTCAAACGCTTATATTCGTAGCCACGAACACCACAAATTGGAGGTTTATGGCAAAGGAAAAGGAATGTTTGTAGCCGTCGACGACGATGAAGATGACGAAGAAGAGGAAGAGTTAGAATTGGAAGTTTCGGATGATGACGAGGAGGAAGCAAAACCTATAGCGGTAAAATATACAAAACCAGCTAAAAAAGTTGAAAACCCAGCTAAAAAATCGGATAATAAAAAAACATCCAACGATTTTTGGGTTTCTGTGCTTCGCCAAATGATGGTGTTTGGCTTTCTTGAAAAAGATATAGAAAATGCCTATGGAGTAGCAAAATTGACCGAAAAAGGGCATAAATTTCTTGAAAATTCTCATCCTATCACTATTTCGGAAGACCATAACTACGAATATACCGAAAGCAGCGACGATGACGATATTTCAGCCAATAATTCGTCGGGAGGTGGAGCATTTGACTCAGCACTGTTTGAATTATTAAAGGCTCTACGTAAGAAAATTGCTAAAGAAAAGAATGTACCACCTTACGTAGTATTCCAAGACCCTTCTCTTGAAGAAATGGCCACTACGTATCCGACAACATCGCAGGATTTAGCACAAATCAATGGCGTTGGACTCGGAAAGGTACAGAAATTCGGTAAGCCGTTCCTCGACTTAATCATGAAGTATGTTGATGACAATGACATCGAAACTACTCAAGATTTAGTTGTAAAATCGGCCATAAATAAATCGAAGATTAAGATATATATCATTCAGCAAATCGACCGTAAGATTAACCTCGACGAAATCGTGGAGGCTAAAGACCTTACAATGACCGAATTGATTGAAGAAATCGAACATATTTGTTATTCAGGAACTCGCCTAAACCTTGATTATTATATCAATCAGATAATTGACGAAGACCGACAAGATGATATTTATGATTATTTCATGGCTGCCGAAACAGATAATATCGGGGCGGCACTCAAAGAGTTTGAAAGCCAAGATGCAAGTGAAGAAGAACTTCGATTGATGCGAATCAAATTCTTGTCAGAAATGGCGAATTAATTCCTGAAAGATAATAAAAATAAGAAGGCGTATAGGAGGTTTTTGTATTTTCGGATAAATTACAAGCTACTTTAAGCCTTGTTTACATAAAATTATTGAAAACTTTATTTTTTTTCTGAAAAAACCTGTATATTGTAGTTAATTAATAAAATAAATATACATTTGTAAAAATTTATCATTCAAATCACAAAGTTACTATGAACATTTTTGTTGGAAGTCTGCCTTTTAAAATCGAAGAAAGCGAATTAAAGCAATATTTTGAAGAGTATGGCGAAGTAAGTTCTGTTAAAATCATCACTGACAAGTTTACTGGAAGAAGCAAAGGCTTTGCATTCGTAGAAATGCCAGACGATGCCTCAGCACAAAAAGCAATTGACGCATTGAACGGCTCCGATATTGGCGGACGTCCAGCAGTAGTTAATCAAGCTGAAGAGAAAAAAGAAAGAGATAACCGTGGCGGTGGCGGCGGTGGTGGTTACAATCGTGGCGGCGGTGGAGACCGTGGCGGCTACGGTGGTGGCGGCGGCGGTGGTTACAACCGTGGCGGTGGAAGCGGTGGTTATGGCGGTGGAGACCGTGATAATAATCGTAACAGATATTAATAGCACCAATTTATTGGTGCTAATCTAAAGAGTCAAGGTTAAAAAACTGTTTATTCAGATTTTTAACCTTGACTCTTTTTATATTTTTATATCGAAAATCTCATCTTTTCAAAATAGTTCACATATAAAAAGGAGTGCAACTTTCGATGCACTCCTTTTTTTTATTTTGCTTTATTAATACGATTGGTTCTGAACAAGGTTTTTGTTCAAATCGATTTCTCTTTGAGGCAACGGTAACACAGTTTTTGGACTTCCATAAGCTGCTAATGCCGCTGTTGGCCCAGAAGTGCGTAAAGGTAAACCTTTTCTCAAAAGGTCCATTCTACGGTGTCCTTCAAAGCATAACTCTTTTCTTCTTTCTTCCAAAATAGCTGAAATAAATGCTGCTTTCGTAGTAAAAGTAGTAGATGTCCAAGCAGGAAGACCCGCTCTTGTACGAATACCGTTTACCAAAGTTAAAGACTCGGCATTAATACCATTTAACTCCGCTAATGCCTCGGCACGATTAAGATACATTTCAGATGTACGCATCAAAGGGGCTAAATCAGTATTATTAGCTGCATCAGGGAACTTTAGCGTCATTCTCTTTCTTTGTCCATCAGCAGCAGTAACGAATGTACTTAAATCTACAAATCGCTTATCTGTTGCTTCTGTACCAAATGAAGTCTCTAAACTTGGTGCCATTGCACAATCTCCACGTCCGCCATTAGATGCCGGTCTGTGGTACGAAGCCCATCCACCCGAACCTGTACGACCATTATCAGTAGCACTGTTTATAATCACAAAAACGTGTTCAGTAGTTGGAGCAGCTCCATAAAACGAATAGTTTGCAGCCAAGCTATAAGCAGTAGTTGCAGTGATAACTTGGTTAGCAAAATCGGCTGCCTTTTGGAATTCACCTTTATAAAGGTGTAGTCTAGACAAATAACCTGCTGCTGCCCCTTTGGTTGCTCTTCCTCTAGATGCTGGTGTTGAAACTGCTGGTAAATCTATCAAAGCCTCATTCAAATCCTTTATAATTTGATCGTAACAAGCTGCAACAGTTGCTCTTGATGGATACTCGATTTCACCAGTAAAACTTTTCAATAACAACGGTACACCAGGAGATGCCCCATTCTGAACTTGAAAAGGCTGCGAAAACATATTTAAAAGATTGAGGTGAGTAATAGACCTCAAAAACTTAGCTTCGGCAACTAGTCTTTTTGCTATTTCGGGTGTAAGAGCTGGGTCTTTAACACCCGGAGCATTTTCAATCACTGAATTAGCAGCATTAATAACTCTATAATTGACCTGCCAATAGGCTTCAAGCGTAGCATTAGGCGAAGTCGTTACGTAGTTATTAATATCTTGTAATGTAGGAAAAGAACCTACAAAGTCTGTATTATCTGCCTGATAATCAAAAATAATTTGAGGTCCTGAGCCAAAAACTTCTAATAACTGAGTTTGTGAATATACGCCTCTAAGCGTAGATTCGGCATTGGCAACACTCGAAAATGCTTGTGAACCAGCCAATGATTGTTCGGGTAAAAGTTCGAGTCTATCAGAACAACTCGTCCCCGTTAAAATCAAAGCTGATAATATTGCTATTTTAAAATTCTTCATTGTAATAAACGATTTTTGTTAAAAAAATTAGAATCCAAGATTTAATCCAAAAGTAACCGTCTTTGCCTGTGGTAGAGCGAAGAATGATTCACCAAGTACTTGGTTGTTAGGACCATTAGCAGAAACTTCTGGGTCTGGCCCTCTGAAGTTTTTATCCTTCAATAACCATAGATTTTGTCCCATTGCATAAACTCTTAATGTTCTTACAACTTTCAATTTTTCTAATATACTCTTTGGCACTGTATATCCAACTGATACATTTCTTAGACGTAAAAATGAACCATTTTGAAGACGTAAAGTAGATAATTGACTAAATAATGGTGCAGTAGTACTGCTCAACTTTGGTACAAAAGCAATATCACCTGGCTGTTTCCAATAATTTAATAAATCAACCGATTTATTATATCCTGCGGTAGCACTCATATTATCAGTAAATCCTAAACCGTCGATTAAAACCTTATTACCATAAGAATAGCTAAGCTGTGCACTTAAATCAATTCCTTTGTAAGACATATTTGTATTAAAACCACCAGTCCATTTTGGAATTGCTGAACCAACAAAAACTCTATTATTTGCTGAATAAGTTGTTGTTGCTGTACCTTCTTTTGTTCTCCACTCCAAATCTCCCGTTGTAGGGTTTACACCAATGGCTTCTACCAAGAAAAACTCATTTAGTGAACGTCCAACAACTGCTCTTTGTGATCCAGAACCAGTTACAAACCTATTGCCATCAGGGTCGATTGATGCTTCTGGCAATTCTAATACTTTATTTTTCAAAAATGTTGAATTAAATCCTACACTCCATTTAAAATCACCTTTGTCATAAATATTAGCATTGAAATCAATTTCTACACCATTATTTTGCATTTTGCCAACATTTCTTGATGCACTCGCAAAACCAGTAGTATATGGAAAAGGCACATTTAAAAGAATTCCAGATGTAATTTTATCAAAATAATTAATTGATAAATTAAGCTTATTCTTATAGAAGGTTGTATTGAAGCCAAGGTCTAACTGAGCTGTTTCTTCCCAAGTTAGGCTTTTGTTTGGCACTTGTGTTGGACGAAGACCAGGAGAACCTGCGTAATCTGCAAGAACACCACCACCGTACAAATCTAAAGAAGAAAAATTACCTATACGGTCGTTTCCTGCTGTTCCATAACTAGCAGTTAATTTCAAGAAATTGATGAAACTTTGATTTTTCATAAATTTCTCTTCTGATAAAATCCATCCACCACTCACAGCGTAAAACAATGCGAAGCGATTATCAGCACCAAATCTAGAAGAACCATCTCTTCTCACTGAGGCCTCTAATACATATCTGTTATCATATCCATAATTGAAACGAGCAAATTGTGACTCTAAAGACCACTCCGAACGCTCTTCAACAGTTGATGTTGGAGTAGCAGCCGAAATAACGTTTGGAAGAGCGTCAGAAGCAAAACCTGTTCCAGCAACCGCAATTCTATCAAATAACGAAGTTTCAAAACTATATCCTGCCAATACACCCATTGTACTTTTGCCGAAATCCTTGTTATACTTCAGAGTATTAGTACTTAACCACTTACTATCATATTGGAAATCTCTTGATGCCGCACCTGATGGAGTAAACAAATTAACTTGTCGTGTCTTTGAATCACATGCGTTATAGTCCATTCCAAAATCGGTTCTGAATACTAAATCTTTGATGATTTTAAAATCAGCATAAACATTTCCAGTTGTTCTCTTTGAAACGAATCTATTCGTATTTAATGCTTCGATTCCGATAACATTTTGAATAAAACCTGTATTTAGAAAATTACCGCTTGCGTCTCGTGGTAAAACATTAGGCAACTGTAAATATGCTGATGTTAGTGGAGCAAATGTATTATTTTCTGCACCAATCCTATCCATATCTACATTCGAGATTGAGAGATTAGTACCAAGAGTTAAGAATTTATTGACTTTATGTTCTAAGTTTAATCGTCCCGCCAAACGACGCAAGTCGTTTCCGATAGTAAAGCCTGACTCTGTTGCATAAGTACCACCAATGAAGAAAGTAGTACTTTGATTTCCTCCTCTTGCAGAAAGGCTAATATTATTGGTTTTTCCTTGTTGTATAACATTTGTTGGCCAATCGAAGTAGTCATTACTCAAAGTTACAGCAGGAAGATTTCTTGCGGCTCTGTAAGCTGCTGCATAACCTACAAACTGCTCGGTATTCATCATTGGTATCAAACTCGTAGGATTTGAAAAACCAGTGTAGGTATCTAAGCTAATTTCAGTCTTACGGTCGGCAGTTCCTTTTTTGGTATTAATCAAAATAACGCCATTAGCCCCTCTTGAACCATAGATTGAAACAGCAGCCGCATCTTTCAAAACTGACATCGACTCAATATCCTGTGGATTAATATTCAATAATGGATTTAGTCCTGAACCTCCACCTTGAGCTCCAGAAAGCGTTCCATCGTTTAAGGGAACACCATCTACTACAAATAATGGCTGACCACCACCTGTAATTGAAGCAGCTCCTCTGATACGAATCACAGGATTTGCACCCAATAAACCCGAAGAACCTACCATCTGAACACCTGCAGCTTGTCCCTGCAATAACTCTTGCGGAGAAAGCACCGGTCTATTGGCAATTGCCTTTGAACCTACCGTAGCGATGGTTTGAGTACTTAATTTTTTTGATTGCTGACCATATCCCACAACCACAACCTCATTTAAAACACCAGCATCGGGGCTTAGTTGGAGGTCAATAATAGTTTGGTTCTTAGTCTGAATTTCTCTCATCGTGAAACCCACATAACTGAACACTAATACACTATTTGCTGGGGTTGAAATTTTGTAAACTCCATTAGCATCAGTTGATGCTCCCTTTGTAGTGCCTTTCACGGTGATACTCACGCCTGGAAGCGGAGTTCAGTAGTCTGAATATGTAACCTTACCTGATACAGTCTTATCTTGTGCAAAAGCTTGCAACCCAATAAAAACTGTAAGAAAGAGGCTAAGTAGATTTTTACTCATCATTTTTTGTTAGTTTAGTTTGTTAATTGTTTGATTTAAAATAATAGTAATACAAAAACAATGTATATACATATAAAATTACAACTAATTTCAAAACAATATAAATTGGGCGAATGTTTTAATAAAATACCAATATGTTGTATTTTCTTTGGTAAAGTCGAAGTATTGCCGAAACAAGTTACATCAAAATCCAATATCAAGGTATAAAACAAAAGAGGGCAAACCGTAAATGGCTGCCCTCTTAAAGTATTTAATTGAGATGAAATCTTAGTCAATATCCCAAAATAATCTAGTTGCAAATACATCAATCGTGCCTTGAGCGGTTACGTTGGCTTGATTTGCACCTGATTCTGTGTTTGGATAGAAGAAACGAACTGGACGTTTTGCATCTGGTACTTGAATACTTTGTGGAGTAACAGGCAAGCCTGTTTTACGGTATTCAGCCCAAGCTTCTAAACCACTGAAATTTGTGAATGTCACCCATTTTTGAATAGCAATCGCATTCAATTTATTAGTCGAAGCATCCCAATCGTAGTTTTCAATTTTACTAGTTTTGAATGTTGCTGCTAAAGCAACATTTGCACCTAGAGTTCTGAATGACTGAGTAATTCCTTCTTCAAAATATGCCTTTGCGGTGTTTGGAAGGCTTACATCGCTAAATCTTTGTTTTGCCTCAGCTAAGTTTAATTGTACTTCAGAAGCTGTCAATAAAAGATATGGTTTATCATAAGCTCCTTTTACCAAAAGACTTGGCCCTAAAGCACTCGAACCTGCTGGTAAATACCCAGAACTTGCTCCAAATGGAACACCAACATAATTTGCTGCTAATTCAGCTTTTGAACTTACACCCGCAGTTGTACCTTCGCCACCTGTTGCATAAGCAATTCTTTTCAAACGCAATGTATCATTTGAAGTTTTCAAGCTATTTACAAGGTATTGCGTTAATCTTGGGAAGTTATTCAGTGCTCTTTTAGCACCATTTGCATCATATCCCCAACGGTCATAAAGTGGATTCAATTTACCTGCAGTTGCCAAGAAGAAACCTGTTCCACCAACACCTACATCTTCGCCTGTGATAAAACCAGAGCCTTCTGAAACGATTTTGTTGATTTCAGTTTTGATATAAGCATCTCTTCCGCTAATTCTTGCTTGACGCATCAAGATTCTCAACTTCAAAGAGTTAGCAAATCTCGCCCATTTCGTAGTATTACCTTTAAAGACAATATCTGAACTTGTGAATGCACTTGCAAAAGGATTGGCTTTGATATCAACAATTGCCAAATCTAATAATTTGATTAATTCTTCATAAACTGCTTTTTGGTCATCAAACTTTGGAGCTAATGAACCAACACCTTTCAAGGCATCAGAATATGGTACATTTCCGTACATATCAACTAATTGTTGCATCAATAATGCTTTCATCACTTTTGCAGGGCCTTTCAAAAACTTCTGATTATAAGCATCTGCGTTATCGATAACAAACTGATAATCATTCAAATTATCATAGTATCCATCCCAGTAGTTGAAATCACCATTGGTGAAGTTATACGCAAAAAGCGTAGTTGAGATAATATAGCCATTCGATTGCGTCCATTGACCAGCCCAATAAGAGCCTGTTTCGTTTGGAGAAACCATGTTGGCGGCCGACGTATTTTCAGCATTCGTAAATACGTAGTTCGGCGAGGCAGTTGGTAGCGTGTTAGGGTTTGTATTGATATCTAAGAAAGAATCAGTACAAGCACTACTCATCACCGCCACTATTGCTGATATAAATATTGATTTTATTTTCATTGTTAAATTCAATTTTTGGTGGTTACTTAAAATACAAGGTTGATATTTACACCATACTGACGAACTGGAGGTGTTTGAGTAGTATTATTGATACCTAAACCATTACCAGTTGTAAAACTAAACTCAGGGTCAGTATAGAAATTAGCTTTATCAACAATTGTCAATAAATTTCTACCATAAACAGCAACGCTTGCACTTGAGAAGATTTTTGTCTTCGTAATAACTTTTGATGGAACAGTATATGACAAGTTTACATCTCTTAATTTGATAAACCATGCTTTGTTAACAAAGTTTTCTGAAATCAAACGATAATTATCTACCCAAAGAGCATACTCAGCTTCACGTACATTTACAGTTGTGTTAGGCGTTACAGTTTTACCATCAGCATTTAAGATAGCTGAGTTAGGGAAAATATGTGGAGCTCTATCAGAAGTCCAACCACCAGCACCAGTAAATGTCATCTGACGACCTAAGTCACTAAACATATAGTTTCCACCACGATACTCGAAGTTAAATGTAAATGCTACACTTCCATAAGAGAATCTTGAACCTAAACCTGCAATATGACGCGGTAATGTGCCTCCACGAGTCGATAATGTAGTTTGGCGTAATGGATAACCAGTTGTACCATTAACCAAAACATAACCCGAACCATCTGGAGCATATTGATAACCGTCCGTTTTCAACATTGGGAAACGCTGACCTTTGATAACGTTTGTGTTAGCATAAGAATAACCACCATATTGAAACTCGTTGATTCCTGGATATAAGTCAACAACTTTGTTATCGTTAAATGAATATCTCAAAGAGAAATCCCAGTTGATTTTTTGGTCTCTGAAGATTAAATATTTGAATTCACCTTCATATCCCCAGTTTTTAGTCTCACCAACGTTAATCAACAAGTTACTGAAACCGGTTGTATTTGGAACTTTAACTGTGATTACTTGTCCTTTTGATGTTTGTGAATATGCCGAAAAGTCGATATTTACACGGTCATTAAACATTTGAAATTCACCACCGATTTCACCAGAATAAACTGTCTCTGGCTTCAAATTAGCATCTGGAAGTACGTTTCCAACTGTCAAACCAACTGTATTTCCATAAGGAAAGTTAGCACCGTTGTTGTATACTAAATCTAAACCGTATAATGGAACGTTATCATTCGCATTTTTATTGAAGTTCAAACGTAATTTTGCATAGTTCAATACTTTTCCTTTCAAAGCTGGGAAGGCATCTGTTGGAATAAACGATATCGCAGCACCATAATAAGGATAAGAATAGAAACTTTTAGCACGAGTTGGCTTATAGAAACGTGAAGTTTTGTCATAACGGAATGTTCCGTTGAAAATCAACCAGTTTTTGTAATTAGTTGTTAAATCGGCGTAGTAACCCAATTTTCTCTCCAATGTATTTGATTCTCCACCAGTTAACTCACCTTGACGGTTTGACACGTTATAAACTTCAGGAACAACAAGTGAACTTGAACCTACCGAAATAGATTTAGTTGCTCTTTGGTAGATACTACTTCCTAAAATCAATCTATTTTTCAATGGACCAAAATCTTTAGTCAACTGAGCTTGAAATTCATTATTGATTACGTTTTCAGTAGTTGAATAATCATTAACACCACCTAAGATGTCAGTAATTGCACGGTAAATACCATCATAGTCATCATCGTGTGTCCAAGGTGCAGGAATAAACGCTTTGTTTTTTGCCCAATCAGAATACAAGAATTTACCAGTATAATCTTTACCTGTACGAGAGTTATTCATCACACCCAAACGGTTAGTAAACTGTAACCAATCAGTAGTTTTATGAACCAAGTTAAAGTTACCAGTAATGTTGGCATCTTTATAATTTTTACGGTTATTTCCAGCTACGAAATATGGATTGTTCAAATAGTCATTATAGTAGCCATTCGGACTTGCCAATGGATTATTTTTCCAATCTCTTAGATCATTTAATGGAATATTCGCTGGTTGATTCAATACTTCACTGTAAAAATCAGCCGAAGTACGGTCATAAGCAGCTTGTGTATAATTTGCATTAAAACCTGCCGTGAGTTTACCATACTCTTTAGAACCCGATAATCTGATACCAGTTCTTTCGCTTTTATCGCCAGGAACTACACCTTTAATTCTTTGATTTTCAGCTGATAAATAGAATGAGCTTTTTTCATCACCACCCTGTACACTGAATTGGTTATTTGTAGAAACACCAACATCGAATGTTTTCATACGGATGCCAGGTATTGCTGAGTATGGTACAACCAATTTGCTACCATCTTCAGCTACACGACCTTGGATTCTTTGCGAGCCATCATATGCATCACCATATTGTTGGTTTTCGTAAGGTCTCCAGTTTTCTTTCAATCTCACTAAATAATCATTGCTGTAACCAGCCGTACCGTATGATTGATAATAGTGTGAACCCGAGCCATATTTGTCTTGAAAATCAGGCAAAAAACTGATTTGCTCGAAGTTTGTACTATTTGAGTACGAAACTTTTAATTTTCCTTGAGCTCCTTTTTTGGTTGTAATTACGATAGCACCGTTGATACCCGCAGAACCATACAATGTAGCTGCTTGACCACCTTTCAAAATCGAAACGCTTTCGATGTCGTTAGGGTTAATCAAAGCTAATATTGTAGATGTTGTTTGCATACCATCTAATACTACTAAAGCTTCGTTATTACCAGTTAATGAACGGAAACCGCGTAAAACCACCTTTACGGCAGGGTCAACACTGTTGTTTACGTTATAAACTGCCAATCCTGTCACTTTACCAGAAAGAGCTTGTGCTAATTGAGGCGAACGACCAACTGTGATGTCTTCAGTTGCAACTTTAGAATAAGCATAACCAATCTCTCTGATGTTCTTACGAATACCTTGAGCTGTTACTACTACTTCATTAAATGCCGCTGCATCTGCTTTTAATTGTACGTCAACAATCGCACGGCCACCAACTTGAACCGACTGCGTTGTGAAACCAATAAAACTGAAATTTAAAGTTGCGTTAGTCGCAGCCGAGATTTTGTAAACCCCATTTCCATCAGTTGTAACTCCTTTTGTAGAGCCTTTAATCAATACACTCACACCTGGAAGTGGAGAGCCGTCTTCAGAAGAAGTTACCTTCCCTGATACTGTTTTTTCTTGGGCAAAAGATTGCAACCCAATAAAAACCGCAAAAAGGAGGCTAAGTAGATTTTTCCTCATCATTTTTTGTTAGTTTAGTTTGATAATTGTTTGATTAGAGATAATTATTACGCAAAAATAATGTTATAATATTTAATTATACAAGCAAAGTAAAAATAATCTAAAAAATAGATTTGTTTGTTGTTTTTTAAAAAAGCTTAAGTTTTATTTGGGAAACTTGCTGAATGGCAATAAATGATAATATGACGAACGCTCAATAAATCTGAGGTTTTATATGCTAATAAACACAAAAAGAAGACCCATAAATGAATCTTCTTTTTGTGTTTATTTTTTTGCGAGATACTTATTTTTTATCCCACCACATACGAGTATCTTGTGTGTCAGCACCTTGTTTGGCTACTACTGCATCATAGTTAACTTTATTTAAAGTTCCTTCTGTTACTACATAAGCCATACGGCGAGGTATCTGTCCACTTGCATTCAGTGGTTTAGATGCTGGTTTCAAAGTTGGATAACCAGTACGACGCCATTCAGCCCAAGCCTCGTTGCCTTGATAAAACAAGGCAATCCATTTTTGTGTAGCAATTTGCTCTAAAGCAGTTGCTTCAACATATTTGATACCATCTTGCTTTAAAAAATCTGCAATAGCAGTGGCAGTTGCTGCTGCACCTAACCATTGTTGCATCGAAGCCGTTACAGCCGACTCATACAATGCTTTGGCATCACCCGAAATCCAACCTAATTTAACCGCTTCTGCTTGCGAGAATAATACTTGAGCATAAGTCAACACGTTGGCTGGTGAGTTTTGTAAACGCATCGAAGTAGCCGCCAAAGACACATCTTGTGCTTTAGATGCCGCCGGAAATATACCATAAGGTACACCTACGTATTTTAGATTAATATTCTTATCAGCAAATGCCGAAATACGTGGGTCATTTGTTTTAACCAAATAGTTTATCATCACATCACTTACTGCATAATCTTTACGATTTCCCGTGATATAGTTATTATACAAAGGATGCTCGTTATTTGATTCTGCCAAAAATGTGTATTTCACGTTATCTGCATTTGAAGTCAATGATCCATCAGCCATTGCTGCTATAAACTCAGATTTACCTTTAACAGCATCAACTTTAGACATACGAAGAGCCATAATCATTCGCAATGAATTCGCAAATTTTTTCCAACGAGTTGCATTTCCTCCGAATAAAATATCACCTACTACTGTTTTGCCACCATCAAACTGTGCTTGAGCTTCTTTCAATTCTTTAAACAAATCAGTGTAGATTGCTTGTTGAGAGTCAAAGGCTGGAGCAAAGTCTGCTTTACCTTTCAAGGCTTCTGTATATGGGATATCGCCCCAACGATCAGTAAGCCACAAGTATGTGTAGGCCTTTGCAATACGAGCTACCGCAATCTGATTATTGTTTGAACCATTTGCCGCAGCAGTAGATTTTGTATCTGCGTTGGTGTTCAAATCAATTATATTTTGATAAGCGTTTAAAGGGCCTGTATAATAGCCGTTATAATTAAAAAACACAGTTTTATAACGAGATTCCTCGATGTATGTCACATCTCCGAACTGTTGTGTATAAAGAGATGGCACTATATCAGTTGCCATGACACCCACATTACGTAAAGCTCCAGAAAGAAATCCTGCCGTATTTGGCGTAGAAGGTGCATTCGGGTTAACGTTCATGTCGCCAAAATCACCAGGGTCGCAAGCAGTGCCAGTAATTGCTAATACTGTTGCAAATGCTATTGATTTATATATTGATATTTTTTTCATACGAAAATTATTATTTAATAAAATATAATGAAAGAATTGAAAACGACTAATTAAGCATTAATCATCGCTACTGCGAACCGTTCAACATTTAGCATTAATTAGAATCCCAAGTTTAGATTTAAACCAAACGATCGCACTGGGGGAAGTTGTCCGCCCTCTGTCCAAAACAATTCTGATTCTGAAAAATCAACTCCGCCTTTCGCACCATTATAAAGTAAAACAGGATTACGTACAATGAATGCAACTTTAGCTGTTTTGAATAATTTCCAACCCATAAAAGTCTTAGGAATATTATAGCCCAATGATACTTCTCTTAGTTTTACGTAAGTTTGGTTATACATCCATTTTTCATTAAATCCAAACATTTTATCTTCATAAAATTCTTGTGTTTCTACACGTTTAGTATTTGGCTTGCCGTCTTGGGTTACACCATCTAAAATGATACCACCACCATCAGCAGCAGGGTCACGTTTCGGCTTTCCGAGTTCGTTTAAGCCTGCTGTTTCAGCCGCCAAACCTGCATAAGCATTAAACATTTTAGTTGTAGAGAAGAATTTTCCACCAAAAATAAAGTCCATATTTGCACGGAATGAGAAGTTTTTGTAAGTAATAGTATTCAACAAACCACCTTTAAATTTCGGTAATGCTGAACCTAAAACCTTATTGTCCTGTACTAAATAATGACCATCAGCACCAATTACTTTTTCACCTTTATCGTTTAAAACATATCCTTTACCAACCAAAACACCCCATTGCTCTCCAACACGTGCGTTTACGGTCAAAGTTCTCCAAGTTGGTCCACCTAATTGATAGTTAGTCAAGCCTTCGGCCAATTCAACTACTTTTGATGTGCTACGGTCAAGGTTCAAATCAATATCCCAAGTAAAGCCATTAGACAATTTTACTGGAGTAGCTCCAATATGAAGCTCAAGACCTTGCGTTTGAATTAAACCGGCATTTATCAAAGTTGAAGAATATCCACTGGTTGAAGGCACCGACAATCCAATAATTTGATTTTTATTATTGTTTTTATAGGCAGTAAACTCCATGCTTAAACGATTATTGAAAAACTTTAAGTCGATACCACCTTCATAAGATGAAGACAAACCCGGTTTCAAATCTTGGTTAGGCAATTGTGTCGGCAAATACTGAGTTGGATTTGCTCCAAACGGATTACCCGTACTATAAGTTAAACCGATAGCATAAGGGCCAACATCTGTTCCAACTTGTGCATAACTTCCTCTGATTTTGGCATATGAAAGTACTGTACTTTTTGGTAAAAGCTCAGTCAAGACTAAACTTGCACCAACTGATGGATACATATAAGAATTATTGTTTTTAGGCAAAGTAGAAGACCAGTCATTACGGAGTGTTCCTTCTACAAACACAATATTATTATACCCAACACTTACGTTGCCGTAAACACTATTTACTCTTCTTTCATACATTAACGAATTTACAGCTGGGCGGTCTTTTGATGCTGCAATGTTATAAAAGCCTGGGGTTGTAAGACCACCAACGGTTGATTGAGTATAAACACCTGTCTTAGAATAACGAATATTGCCACCAGCATTAGCTACAACCGAAAACTTACTAAAGTTTTTATTGAATGCTAATAATGCCTCATGGTTATTTTCGTAACCTGTTGAGCCATAGTTTGCATAAGCACCTAAGCCTCCTGCATTTAAAGTTCCATAAGCAATACGACCTTCTCCATAATATGTTCTCCAATCTCTACGAGAAGTTACCGAAGCCGTTAAATAATCTGTGATTTTATAAGCCAAACCTAAACTTCCATAAATACGGTCGTTATTATTAAGGTTTGTACTCTCGTACATTTGTGTATAGGGACTATCCCAATATTTAGGTTTTGGGTCACGAGGGCCACCAATATTCCAGCTACGATATGTTCCGTCTGGATTTTTGTAATCTTTCAAGTCATCAATGCTTAACTGACGTTGAAACCATTGGTTAAACGACCCAATCGTTTGGTTATATCCCGAAACCGTTGCACTTGGATTTACACCTGTAAAACCACTCGCAGCAGTACCACCCGACGAACCATAATTATCGGCAGGTACGTTTTTAGCACGTGTCGCCGAATAAGTAATATCTAAAGTTGCAGAAAACTTGTTCGTAAAATTATAGGTATTTTTTGCACTTACGAAGTCTCTTTTTTGGCTACTATTTGGAACAATACCTTTTGTATCTATATTAGTAAACGAAATTCGAGATTGGTAATTATCGCCACCTTTTGAGAAAGCAAAGTTTGTATTATTACTAATAGGCTTATCAAAAAAATCTCTAACGTTGTTTGGATTAGCAGAGAATGGTGATAATTGTCCAAACTGAGAGCCTTGTTGCCAAGAAGCAGCAGAACGGTGAGGTGTTCCATCCAATTTTGGCCCCCAACTTTCATCAGCCGAATAATCCAAGATTTTTTGTCCATTAAACGCTTTCCACTCTATCGGGTCAATTGCAGGATTATAAGCAAATGTTTCCCAATCTTGAGAATAGCCACCACCGTACTCGTTTTGATACTTAGGCAATAAAGCTACTCTATCCATTGTTGTGCTGTGATTTACACTAAAAGTAGTTTCGCCCGCTTTTGCACGTTTAGTAGTGATTACGATAACACCACCTGAAGCACGATTTCCGTAAAGTGCTGTTGCTGACGGTCCTTTTAGTACCGAAAGGTTTTCTACATCATCCATGTTTACGTCAGCAATGCTTGCAATCGGTGTGCCATCAACTACATAAAGTGGGTCTCCACCAGTCAATGAGTTCACACCACGAATACGGATACTTGGCGAGCCAAACTTTGCACCTGATTGCCCCAATACTTGCACACCTGCAATTTTTCCTGCAAGGGCATTACCGACGTTGGCATCACGTGCTACGGTTAGTTTGTCAGCTTTTAGTTCTTGTACTGTGTAATTCAAAGAACGCTTATCACGAGCAATACCGAGTGCAGTTACTACAACTTCTCCGAGCTGACCTATGTCAGTTTTCAGCTGTACATCAACAATCGAACGATTAACCACGGCCACCGCTTGCGTTTCAAAGCCAATAAAACTAAAATTCAATGTTGCGTTTGTAGGAACTGAAATTTTATAAACTCCATTCCCATCAGTAGTAGCACCCTTAGATGTACCTTTAATCAATACACTCACACCTGGAAGTGGAGAGCCGTCCTCAGAAGATGTAACTTTACCTGAAATTGTTTTGTCTTGGGCAAAAGATACAGATGCCCGCACCAGCAGGAAGCTGGCGAGTAGGAGTTTCTTCATAAAGTTAGTTTTTAGTTTATAGCAAATTTTTTTATTTGCTTAATGAAAGTTATGTACAAAAACGATACTTTGCAAAGAAATGCGATGAAGTTTTAAAAAATATGACCAAAATCAAGGTTTCTGCGATGAACTCAATATTGAACTTTTAAATATTAACAAATTGATTATCAATACTTTACAAATAAATATTCATTAAAAAAATCAATAAACATATTTTATAAACTTTATAAATATTTTTAATTAATTTAAAAAATCCGAATAATAATTTTTCTTGAGGTAGGATATACTGCTAAAATAAAGTTTCACAAGAACCATGCAGATATTTCTTGTGAAACTACCCTCAAACACAATGATGTTAATCAATCTTTTACAGCAATTTTCATTACTACTTCGGCAACTGCCCACGAACAATTTTTGCCAATATTTTCGGAAAAAATCTTTTCAAATAAACTCCTAAAACTTCTTTTCCGCCCATATAAACTTCGTCTTTGTTTTTATAGATGGCATCCAAAATTCGACTGGCACATTCATCGGCTGACATGCCATTTGCTTGATTCTCGTCCATTTTGCCAAATTTGCTTCCATCAGCCGCAACGGCATTTAGCGAAATATTAGTTCGGATATATCCCGGACAAATGAGGGTTACGCCGATATTATCTTGGTAAACTTCTGAGCGTAAAGCATCAAAAAAACCGTGCAAGGCGTGCTTTGATGCACAATAGCCCGAACGCATGGGCGTAGCGAGTTTTCCCGATAAACTGCTCGTTACGGCAATATGCCCAGTTTTTTGTTTTCTCATGGTTGGCAGAACTGCCTTCGTGAGAGCAACCACACCAAAGAAATTGAGATTCATAATTTTCTGATAAACGGCCATTTCTGTCTCTTCTACCGAACTGCGTTGCGAAATACCCGCATTATTAAAAAGTACATCAATTCGACCAAAATGTTGGATTGCTTGTTGTGCTTTTGGTTCAATTTCTTCTGCTTTCTCGACATCAATCGGCAAAACAAACACATCAGCATCAGGAAGCCCAGTTGCTTTTTTTACTCTTAACAATTCTTCTTCACGGCGAGCCGAAAGTATTAACTTCGCCCCTTCATTGGCAAATGCATAGGCTGTTGCTTCGCCGATTCCGGACGATGCACCGGTAATCCAAACGACTTTATTTTCAAATCTTTTCATTTCTATCGACAATTTTGTTTCTTTTTTTGTTTACTCACTATAAAAGCAAAAGTAAGGTTTTTGAATGATAAAATGTTTATTCTTGGCAAAACCAACGAATATTTCGGAACTTTGCACTGTGGAGCGAGCTGAGCAATTACTGCATTCTATTCACATTTAAGGTGAAAATTAGGGGTGATAACGATTTATTCCCTTACTGATTAAGATAAATTGACAGGTTAAAAACCTGTCCTACAATAATATGAGCAAACAAGATATAAGAAAACTTTCGACCGACCAGATAAAAGTTTGGCTTTCAGAAAATGGCGAACAAGGTTTTAGAGCCAAACAGATTTCGGAATGGCTTTGGAAAAAATCTGCGTGGAGTTTTGATGATATGACCAATTTATCCTTAAAAACTCGTGAGTTATTAAATGAAAATTTTGAAATTCGGGCGGTTTCGGTGCTCAAAAAGCAAGTGAGTAATGACCGAACCATAAAATCAGGCTTTAAGCTATTTGATGGAAATTTGGTTGAGGGCGTTTTGATTCCCTCCGATGACCGTATGACGGCCTGTGTATCATCGCAAGTGGGCTGCTCGCTTACATGTAAATTTTGTGCGACGGGCTATATGGCACGCAAACGCAACCTCGACGGTGCTGAAATCTACGATCAAGTAGTACTAATCAAGCAACAAGCAGAAGAATATTATAATCAGCCACTCACCAATATCGTTTATATGGGTATGGGAGAACCGTTGCTAAATTATGCTGGTTTGATTGAATCGGTCAATTATATTACTTCACCCGAAGGCTTAAATTGGTCACCAAAGCGAATCACCGTCAGTACGGCAGGTATTGCGAAAATGATTCAGAAATTGGGCGATGATGGCGTAAAATTCAATTTGGCACTTTCGCTTCATGCTGCCAATGATGCCAAACGCAACGAAATTATGCCTATCAATGAGAGTAATACTTTGCAAAATCTGGCTACGGCTCTCAATTATTTCTACAAAAAAACTGGCAATAGAATTACGTTTGAATACATCGTATTCAATGATTTCAACGATTCGCTACAAGATGCCAAAGAGCTTTGGGAATTTACGAAAAAAGTACCTGCAAAGGTCAATATCATTGAGTATAATCCTATTGCCGAGGCTGAATATGTAAATACAACTGAGGATAAACTCAGTAAATTTGCAAAATTTCTGGAAGATAAAGGTGTAGTTGTAAACATACGCCGCAGTCGCGGAAAAGATATTGATGCTGCTTGCGGGCAATTGGCAATTAAAGAGCCTACGCTGTAATTATTAAATTATTTTCGTGGCGAAACAATTTAAGTTGTCGATGGTCAATATTCGATAAGTACACTGTAAGATGATACGTTTAAATACAGCTATTTGCGATTTTTAAAGATTATTGCCAAGTTTTGAAGCAAAAAGAAAAGCCATCATCAAGATTTTTCTATTTAAACAAACTTTCTATTTAGTTTACAGGTTATTAGTTCAATCAAAAACTATAAAAAAATTCTTATCATGGCATTAAATGTAGGCGAACAAGCACCTGATTTTAAATTATTCAACACAGATAAAGCAGAAATAAATTTGGCTGATTATCGTGGCAAAAACGTAGTGGTATTATTTTTTCCTTTGGCATTTACAGGCGTATGTACGGCAGAACTTTGCCAAATGCGTGATGACATAGCAACTTATTCGGGCTTAAACGCCGAAATCTTAGGTATCTCGGTTGACTCAATTTTTACTTTAGGCAAATTTAAAGAAGAGCAAAATCTTCCTTTCAATTTATTATCTGATTTCAACAAAGAAATAGCACAATCTTATGGATCATACTATGATACTTTCGTTTTCGGTATGCAAGGTGTGGCCAAACGTGCAGCTTTTGTTGTTGACGCAACAGGCGTAATCAGATATGCAGAAGTATTAGAAAGTGCAGGCGATTTGCCTAATTTTGATGCGGTTAAGGCTACTTTAGAAAGTTTGTAAGACGGTATATTTGAATTGTTTTAAAAAAATTAGGAACGTCTAAATTGAGCGTTTTTACAAGCAATATTTTGTAAAATACAAGTAAAAAAAAAAAGTCCATTGTCGAAGAAAATTTCTTTGACAATGGACTTTTTAGTATACTAAGTATTTTCTATTCTTGAAAAGAACCCAATAAACTATTGACTATGGAAAGAATAAAACTAAAAATCAAAGGTTGAATAAATCCACTTACTTTGAAGCCATCAACCAAATAATCACATAAATATACAATTAGCACATTGATAGCCAACGAAAACAATCCGAGTGTAAGAATTGTAATCGGCAACGCAAGTAATTTTAGAATAGGCTTTATAATGGTATTGAGAAAACTCATAACCAAAGCCACGATCAAAGCAGCAGTAGTTCCGCTTACTTTAATTTCATTCAAAAATTGAGGCATGAAATAGACCGCAGCCGCACAACAAGCCAAACGAATTAAATAGTTTATCATAAAAATATAGTTTTGAATGAATGAATGTTAGAATGATTGAATATGGAGCTAATGAAGTATTATTACTTCGTCAAAGATTTTAAAGAATTATAAAAAATCAACCATTAATTAATTCTATTAATCAAAATTATTTGTGCCGCTTAATCAGCACATCTAATACCTCATCGAAGGTATAATTTTTTTGCTCTAAAAGCACCAAATAATGATAAAACAAATCGGCTGCTTCACCCAAAAACAATTCTTTGTTATCATCTTTCGCTTCAATTACCAACTCTACAGCCTCTTCCCCTACTTTCTGAGCTACCTTATTTACACCTTTCTGAAACAATTCACTTGTATAAGATTTATCCGAAGGATTTAACTTACGGTCTCTGATTACATCACGTAAATGATTGATAAACAATACTTTCCCATCATTAATCTCCTGAAAACAAGTATCATCCCCAGTATGGCAAGTTGGGCCATCGGGCGAAGCGTAAATCAGAATTGAATCACCATCACAATCTACTAATACATTTTTAACGTGCAAATAGTTATTTGATGTTTCACCTTTGGTCCATAGTCTTTGCTTACTGCGGCTAAAGAAAGTCACAATTTGGTCGGTTACTGTTTTCTGGTATGCTTCGACATTCATATAGCCGAGCATAAGAACCTTGCCAGTAATCGAATCTTGGATAATCGCAGGAATTAATCCATCGGGCGATTTATCAAAAGCTATCGTTCTATCCATTTATTAGATCACAATTTTTAGGAGCATTTCAAAAGACTTTTACAATTTTATTTAGACAATTAGCTAAATGTTTTTTTAACGAATATTTCCTATTATTTTTGCAAAAGTACAGATGTTAAAAACTTAAACTTAAAAAAACATGAAAAAAATATACTTCATAGCCCTTTTTTGCTACTCATTGACAATAGTGGCTCAAAAAAACACATCGGATAGTCTGATTTACACAAGCACTGACGTTTGGCCGACCTATCCGCAAGGCTATCAATCACTTTATTCTTTCATTTGCTCAAATATCAATGTACCAGTTTCTGAGATTCCGACTGAAAAAAATAAAAATACTGTTTTTATAAAATTTATTGTTGAAAAAGACGGAAGCATAAGTAATTACGAAATAATGAAAGGAATCAACAAAACTTGTAATACAGAGGCGATAAGGGTAATGAAGTTAATGTCAAATTAGAATCCAGGTGGAACAAATAAATTCAATAAATTCCAGCCGTTACGAATGTACATGACTATTCCGATAAAATTTTTTCAAAATTTTTCAGCCTGCGAAGCCTCTTATAATCAGATATTTACAAAAAAATAATAAATTTTTTACAACTTTTTTAATTCAAACGCTTGACAAGTAATAAAAATCACCTTACCTTTGCAAAACAATAAAAATTAGACCTGAAGGTCAAAATTTTAATATTATTGCGAAAGTAGCTCAGTTGGTAGAGCGTAACCTTGCCAAGGTTAAGGTCGCGAGTTCGAGACTCGTCTTTCGCTCGAAAGAGTAAGCACCTCAACGGTGCTTTTTTTTTCAAGTGTTAGTCTAACTAACTGCCGAGGTGGTGGAACTGGTAGACACGCAGGACTTAGTTCTTTATTTTTTGGTTCTTATTGAAAATTTTGTTAAATTGTGATAGTAAAATATCACAAAATGGCTCGTTACAAGTTCAATAAAGATTTTGAAGAGAATTTCAAAAATATTTGTCAAAATGCGAAAAGCATGAGTCAAGCATCTATGAAATTAGGTATGAATTACAAAACCTTAGTTTTTCATGCTAAACGTTTAAATTGTTTCAAAACAAATCAATCTGGTAAAGGTATTTCAAAACTACCCGCTATACAAGCAATACCACTTGAAATGATTTTTGAAGGCAAGCATCTAACATTTCAAAGTCATAAATTGAAATTGCGACTTTTAAAAGAAGAATTTAAACAACATCAATGTGAAAACTGTGGTTTAAAGGAATGGTTTTCTAAGCCAATTCCACTTGAATTACATCATATTGACGGAGATAGATTCAACAATTCCTTTGAAAACTTGCAATTAATTTGTCCAAACTGTCATGCTTTAACAGATAATTATAGAGCCAAGAACATTAAAAATTTGAGTGCCTTGTTGGAAACGACAAGAGTAGAATCGCTTAAATTCGGGGAAGTCTTTGAAATGATAATCCCGAGCCAAGTTCCAAGTGAAAGTTTGGAGAAGGTGTAGAGACTTAATAGGCGATACCTAAAACTTAGTGAAAACTAAGAAATGGTAAAGAGAAAGTCCAGACCACAAATCCCATAAACATTTGGGAGCGGCGAAAGTCGTAGCTGGTAAGAAAATCCTGTGAGCTTTTAAACTCGTACGGGTTCGATTCCCGTCCTCGGTACGATTTACCTCAAAAACAGGGTAAAAAGAACCAAACAAAAAGAGTGTAAAACGTTTATAACCAACGGCTTACACTTTTTTTTGTTTCTTATAATTATCTTTTGTTTAGTTGTTGTTTTTAAACAAACCGTCCCTAAATCGTCCCTGTATAATCCCTCAATATTTTTTAACAAAAAATTAACCAAGTAATTATACTTGGCTTCCCATTAATTTAATCCTTTCAATCCTTATCTAAAATTAAAATATACATTTTCGTGCCTAAGAACCCGAGGGTACCAAAGACTATTTTTTACCATGTCCTGAAATAGCTTAACACCAAGGTCCTGAAGTATGATAATCCGACCCCCTCAAGGTCTTCTGCCGAAGACCCTGAGGGAAAGCCCCCTTAACCCCCTTTCCCGCCTCCCGCATTTACCAACCCACAAAATAAACAAATAGTCAATCCTTAAGGCAGCGTATGGAGGCACCAAGTTGCTTTTGATAGCTGTTCCTGGACAATCTGCTACTGTTGTAATCCAGGCGAATGACCCATGCACCATTGGTGTCGATTCCGGTATCCCTCCAGAAGGCAGCGGAGCTTCTAAGATTGTTGAAACTACCATCGGTAAGACGAAAACCTCCTGGGAGAGCGGAGAAACCACTTTCATTCGTTGCCCCTTCATTTGGACTATTCCAATAAAAAGTGCGAACGGATTTCAACTTACCGTTTGCTAAAATTTCTCCACCTAGTTCATCTGTCAAAGTTGTCCACTCTGCGTCAGTAGGAACGTGCCAGCCTGAAGGGCAGATGTTTTTTGTTGAAGTTCCACCAGCTGTAAAAATGCCTTTTGCGGCATACCAATTGTATAGGTATCCATATTTGGTAAGGTTCGAAGGAGTTGACAAATAATCGTTTGCATAAACAGCAAGTGCTCCTGTGGTTAAATTTTGCCATGTGGAAGAACTACCACCAGAACCACCAGTATTATCAAATGGTATCGCAGTGCCATCATTATATTTTGTCACTCTTAAATTCTCCTTTGTCCAACACTGATCACCAATCAAAACCGTATTATAGGCGTTGCCATCAATGTCCATAATGGTTGCTCCGCAGGGGGAGAAAGCTGTGGTCGGAGTAGTTGCAACAGTTCCCCATACTGGTACTGGGTCAGAGGCTGAGGACATCTTTAAAACTTGACCCGCGGTACCAGGAGCTAGAATTACCCAGCTAGTACCATTCCAACGCATCATATCTCCAATTGTAGAACCTGCAGGAACTGGAACGGAAGCAGCTGCTGAAGTCCATGTGGTACCATTAGAAGTTAAAACATTACCATTGGTTCCAGGTGCAACTGCTTGCAAAGTATTTGTACCATTGCCTAATAAAACACCGTTTGCGGTTAGGGTAGTTGCACCCGTTCCACCGTTGGCGATAGGCAATGTTCCAGTTACTCCTGATGTTAGAGGTAAGGTTGCCCAACTTGCCAAGCCATCAGCATCAGAGGTTAGCACCTTGCCTGCACCCAGTGTTCCACCAGTTATCTTTACATAACCAGTTTCTAATGTTACTTTGGTACCCGTGCCTAGCTGAACAGCAGTAACATCTCCATTTCCTAATTGGATTTTATGACTAGCATTTACGCTTGCCCCATTTCCAATGGCAGTTGCATTTGTTAAGGCACCAGAAGCAACATTTGCTTCGTAGCCAATGGCTGTGTTATTAGAGCCTGAGGAGTTTGAAACTAGTGCACTTGTCCCATATGCTGTGTTATTACCGCCTGTTTCGTTATTAAAAAGTGCACCACTACCATTTACTGTGTTATTATCACCTGTGTAATTAAAATAAAGTGCACCAAAACCATTTGCTGTGTTAGATTTGCCTGTAGTGTTCCGACGAAGTGCATATACCCCATTTGCTGTGTTTTCAGAGCCTGTAGTGTTTCTGTTAAGTGCCAAAACCCCATTTGCTGTATTTTGAATGCCTGTAGTGTTTGAATTAAGTGCACTTGCTCCAACTGCTGTATTTGAAGGAATTCCTCCTGCTCCCATACCTACTGTTATACCATTTACGGTTAAATCATATGCACCTAAATTAACAGCAGCTGTTGCACCTGTATAAGGAATACCTGAACTTGCGTTCGCCCATGTTAAAGTTCCAAGTCCTGATGAAGTTAATACCTGACCAGAAGAACCTGCAGCCAATAAACTAGTGGTCCCAGTTCCTGTTTGATAGGGTATTGAGCCAGCTGCACCTCCTGATATATTTGTGGCTGTTGTTGCCGTAGTTGCTGTAGTCGCCGTTGAAGCATTTCCTGTTAAATTACCAGTAAATGTTCCTGCTATCGCCCCTGTTCCTGTAATAGTTGGCGATGTGAGTGTTTTGTTTGTTAATGTTTGTGTTGATGTTAATTGAACAATATCGGTATTTGTTATGCTTGCAATCCTAGTAGCAGTACCTGCATTTCCATTTAAATCGCCTATCACATTCCCTATAATCCCGTTGCTAAAAGTTTTTACACCACCAAATGTTTGGTCAGTTGCAGTAATGATTCCTGGTTTAGTTGCATTGGCTGGTGCTAAATTTAATACCCCATTGGTGATGGTTGCGCCGTTTTCATTAGCACTCGAACCAACAGACCCTACAGTGGTGGAGACCGAAACGATGGTAGAACCTAAAGCGACCCAATCCGTACCTTTGTAAAAATAGTAATCACCATTGGTGCTACAATCCGTACAAAAGGCAAGAAGACCTTGTGCAGGACTTGAAATAGCCCTCATTTGTGCATTGGTCATTCGAGGCAGCAAAAAGCCTTTGGTAGTTGATTTTAAATCTAGAATAGCTGAAGCATTAGTGCCTCCATTTGGATTTATCTCTATTGATTGGGCAGATGCAACAAAAGAGGTTAAAATTGAAAGTAAAATAAGCGTTTTTTTCATTACAGCGGGTTTTCTATTATTTATTTATAATCTCATTAAAATAAGACATTTTGACGCAAAAATAGACGTTTGTAAATTTGTAAACAAAAGATTTATTGGAATTGTTTTGTCCTGAAATAGCTTGACATCAAGGTGTTATAACCATGAATATCAAGCAGGACTTGGAATGCTAAAAAGTAGTTTCGAGGGGGGGGCGATATTTTAGACAATTAGGAAAAAAGTAAATAAATCATGGTTTTTCATAAGTATTTTAGCTCCAATCACTGTCTCCTTTTTCAGGGACACTGATGGAATTGGTCTATCAAACTCAGACATCCTGATAATGTATTAAAACAATTCTTCCTATTTGCTAGGACCAATCCCCACAAGGTCTCGTGCCCAAGACCTTGAGGGAATGGAGACTCATCAAAAACACGCGTTGACATTGCGGAGGTAGTGCAGTGATACTATTTTCTATCTTTTGGAAAAACTCATCAAATTGTAGCATTGTTTGTGGTGTTTCTTCAAATATCTGATTATTTTCAGGAAGCGTATCAAAATCTACCTCTATTTTAAATTCCTATTTGTAGGTAATATAAGGTTCTATTTCGGACAGAGGCATAAATTAAGTTTTCGGAGAGAAAGTAATAAGCAGTCCATGGTCAATTGTTGACAAGTCCGCTTAAGGTAATTATTTAATAGACAGTCTTTTAGCTGTTCTCAAATTTGTCGATTAAATCACCCTAGTACTTACGTTAAAAATAGTTTCAAGATTACTATTTAATTTACCCTGTTATTTGATTAATTGATCCTCTTACTTTAAAACAAGAACCTGTTACTTTATAACAAGAACCAGTTACTTTTTAACACGAGCCTGTTACTTTTTAAACCGAACCTGTTACTTTATGACACGAGCCTGTTATTTTTTAACACGAGCCTGTTACTTTTTATCACGAGCCTCTTACTTTTTAACACGAGCCTGTTACTTTTTAACATGAGCCTGTTACTTTTTAACACGAGCCTCTTACTTTTTAAC